>OBVT01000374.1_pt1 | contig 10372 bp, 7 predicted proteins | sample 1476231 | NCBI WGS metagenome assembly OBVT01 (sample SAMEA2580031, study PRJEB22360) | human gut metagenome | reverse complement strand
CTAGTGATAAGAAAAAAGATGAGTACTTCACAATGGCTGTTCTCAATAATACAGCCTTAATTGAGGGACGTGATGCCAATGGAGCACAATTTTATGATAAATATACGGATGCTCCATTACAAGTACGTCCTGGCCAGTGGAATTCAGTAACTTTCACAGTTGAAAAACCGACAGCAGAATTACCTCATGGTCGAGTGCGCCTCTACGTGAACGGGGTATTATCTCGAACAAGTCTGAAATCTGGTCATTTCATCAAAGATATGCCAGATGTAACACATGCTCAAATCGGAGCAACCAAGCGTGCTAGTAATACTGTTTGGGGAACCAATCTACAAGTTAGGAACCTGACTGTCTATGATCGTGCTTTAACACCAGATGAAGTTCAAACACGGAGTCAACTGTTTGAAAGAGGTGATTTGGAAAAGAAACTTCCTGAAGGTGCGAAAATATCAGAGAAAGAAGATGTTTTTGAAGGCGGAATGCATAACCAACCAAATAAAGATGGGATCAAGAGTTATCGTATTCCTGCACTTCTTAAGACAGATAAAGGTACTCTGATTGCTGGTGCAGATGAGCGTCGTCTTCATTCAAGTGACTGGGGCGATATCGGCATGGTCGTCAGACGAAGTGAAGATAAGGGTAAAACATGGAGCGACCGAGTAACGATTACAAATTTACGAGACAATCCAAAAGCCTCTGATCCATCAATCGGTTCACCGGTGAACATCGATATGGTTTTGGTTCAAGATCCTGCAACAAAACGAATTTTTTCTATCTATGATATGTTCCCAGAAGGGCAAGGAATCTTTGGAATGGCTGCTCAAAGAGAAGAAGCCTATAAACAAATCGATGGCAAAACTTACCAAATTCTCTACAAAGAAGGCGAAGAAGGTTCCTATACAATACGCGAAAATGGCACAGTTTATACTCCAGATGGGAAAGCAACCGATTATCGTGTTGTTGTAAACCCAGTTAAACCAGCTTATAGCGATAAGGGTGATTTGTATCAAGGGAATCAACTATTAGGAAATATTTATTTCACAAGCAATAAAACGTCTCCATTTAGAGTTGCTAAGGATTCTTATCTATGGATGTCTTACAGTGATGATGATGGTAAGACTTGGTCAGCACCTCAAGATATTACCCCAATGGTAAAAGCTGATTGGATGAAATTCTTAGGGGTTGGGCCTGGAACAGGAATTACTCTTCATACCGGACCTCATAAAGGTCGAATCATTGTACCTACTTATACAACTAATCAGACCAACCACTTAAACGGTTCTCAATCATCTCGGGTTATCTACTCAGATGACCATGGTAAGACTTGGCATATGGGAGGTGGTGTGAACGACCATCGTACGTTGACTGATGGCACTGTGATTGACTCAAGTACCATGAGTAATTATTATGCTCAAAATACCGAGTCCTCTGTTGTACAGTTAAATAATGGAGATCTCAAGCTCTTCATGCGTGGCTTGACAGGGGACCTTCAAGTTGCTACTAGTAAAGATGGTGGAGTAACTTGGGAAAATGATATAAAACGTTATGCGGATGTCAAGGATGTTTATGTTCAATTGGCTGCTATTCATACGGTTCAAAATGGTAAAGAGTATATTCTCTTGGCGAATGCGAACGGTCCAGGTCGTAAAAATGGTTATATTCGAGTGGCTCGTGTTGAAGAAGATGGCCAGTTAACTTGGTTGCACCATCATTTGATTCAGGAAGGTGAATATGCATATAACTCTCTTCAACAAATTGGACCGGATGAATTTGGACTTTTATATGAGCACCATGCTCCAGGGGGGGTTCCGTATACACTTTCCTTCAAGAAATTCAACTGGGATTTCTTGACCAAGGAAAGAATTTCTCCTAAAGAAGCAAAAGTAAAATATGCTATTCAAAAATGGCCAGGTATTATTGCGATGGAGTTTGATTCGGAAGTATTGGTAAATAAGGCTCCGACCCTTCAGTTGGCAAATGGTAAAACGGCAACCTTCATGACCCAGTACGATACAAAAACTCTCCTATTCACAATAAATCCAGAGGATATGGGTCAAAGGATTACAGGTCTGGCAGACGGTGCAATTGAAAGTATGCACAATTTACCAGTCTCTTTAGCAGGATCTAAATTAAGCGATGGTATAAATGGAAGTGAAGCTGCGATAAATGAAGTCCCAGAATTTACAGGTGGAGTTAATGGCGTTGAGGCTGCAGTAACTGAAGAAGCTCCTGAATATACAGGTCCATTGGCAACAGTGGGAGAAGAACCAGCACCAACAGTAGAAAAACCAGAATTTACAGGTGGAGTTAATGGCGTTGAGCCTGCAGTAACTGAAGAAGCTCCTGAATATACAGGTCCATTGGCAACAGTGGGAGAAGAACCAGCACCAACAGTAGAAAAACCGGAGTTTACAGGTGGAGTGAATGGAGTAGAAGCTCTTGTAACAGAAATTCCTGAATACACAGGTCCCTTAGCAACAGTGGGAGAAGAGCCAGCACCAACAGTAGAAAAACCGGAATTCAAAGGGGGCGTAAATTCAGTTCTAGCAGCTTCAAATGAGGTTCCGGAATATAGAGGTGGTGCTAACTTTGTCTTGGCAGCTTCAAATGCTCTTCCTGAGTATAAAGGAGGTGTCAATGGAGCTGAGGCAGCAATCCATGAAGTGCCAGAGTACAAGGGAGAAACCAAACCAGTCTTAGCAGCTGCAAACGAACGTCCAGCTAAGAAGTTATCTCTTGGACAAGGTGCTACTTATCAAGCACCAGCGGCTAAACAAAATGAGCTTCCAAATACTGGAAGCAAAGAAAATACAACCTTTATTTCTCTAGGATTAGTGGCAGGTCTCTTATCTGTTTTGACATTTGGGAAGAAACGAAAAGAAGACTAGGTCTTGAATAAAATGAATTTTGCTCATCGTTAATGATAAAAGAGATGGCCCATTTGAAAGATGGCTATCTCTTTTTATCATTTTATATACTGAGCGAATTGAAAATAAGACAGTGCTGAAACTACTTTCAGAAACAGCTGTTCTATAAAATACTTTTGAAACTAAAATCTATTCTACTACAAAGTATTGAAAGCGCTTTAAAAATAATATATAATGAACTCATAAGAACAAAGAAAAGGAGGAAAGAGGATGCCACAGATTACTAAAGAAGCCTTGATTGCACAAATCAAAGATGGAATCATCGTTTCTTGTCAGGCCCTTCCTCACGAACCGCTTTATACAGAAGCGGGAGGAGTCATTCCCTTGCTGGTCAAAGCGGCTGAGCAAGGTGGAGCAGTCGGTATCCGAGCAAATAGTGTTCGCGATATCAAGGAAATCAAGGAGGTTACAAACCTTCCAATCATTGGGATAATAAAACGAGATTATCCACCGCAAGAACCCTTCATCACTGCTACTATGAAAGAAGTTGATGAATTGGCAGAACTTGATATAGAGGTCATTGCTCTGGATTGTACCAAGCGTGAACGCTATGATGGTTTGGAGATTCAAGAGTTCATTCGCCAGGTTAAGGAAAAATATCCTAACCAGCTCTTGATGGCTGATACAAGTACTTTCGAGGAAGGATTGGCAGCCGTTGAAGCAGGAATTGACTTTGTCGGAACAACCTTATCAGGATACACATCTTACAGTCCTAAAGTGGATGGTCCCGATTTTGAATTAATCAAAAAACTCTGTGATGCTGGTGTAGATGTCATTGCAGAAGGGAAAATTCATACACCAGAACAAGCCAAACAAATCCTTGGATATGGAGTGCGAGGCATCGTTGTTGGTGGCGCTATTACTAGACCAAAAGAGATTACAGAACGCTTCGTTGCTGGTCTTAAATAACACAATCTCAAAAAAGAGGAGAGTGGTGGATGCGTCGGATAAAATGAAAACGTATACAAGTTCAATCTTACTCATTATCCAATATGGATACGCTTATCAATTAGGAGAATACAAATGAAATTTAGAAAACTAGCTTGTACAGTACTTGCGGGTGCTGCGGTTCTTGGCCTTGCTGCATGTGGTAATTCTGGCGGAAGTAAAGATGCTGGAAAATCTGGTAGCGATAGCGGAAAAACAGAAATCACTTGGTGGGCATTCCCAGTCTTCACTCAAGAAAAAACTGGTGACGGTGTTGGAACATATGAAAAATCAATCATCGAAGCGTTTGAAAAAGCAAATCCAGATGTAAAAGTGAAATTGGAAACCATCGACTTCAAGTCAGGTCCTGAAAAAATCACAACAGCTATCGAAGCAGGAACAGCTCCAGATGTACTGTTTGACGCACCAGGACGTATCATCCAATACGGTAAAAACGGTAAATTGGCTGAGTTGAACGACCTCTTCACAGACGAATTCGTCAAAGATGTTAACAACGAAAATATCGTACAAGCAAGTAAAGCTGGAGATAAAGCTTACATGTATCCAATCAGTTCAGCTCCATTCTACATGGCTATGAACAAGAAAATGTTGGAAGAAGCTGGAGTTGCAAACCTTGTAAAAGAAGGTTGGACAACTGATGACTTTGAAAAGGTTTTGAAAGCACTTAAAGATAAAGGCTACACACCAGGTTCATTGTTCAGTTCTGGTCAAGGGGGAGACCAAGGAACACGTGCCTTCATTGCAAACCTTTATGGAGCTTCTGTAACAGATAAAGATGTAACAAAATATACAACTGATGATCCTAAATTCGTCAAAGGTCTTGAAAAAGCAGCTAGCTGGATTAAAGACGGTTTGTTGAACAACGGTTCACAATTTGACGGTGGAGCAGATATCCAAAACTTTGCCAACGGTCAAACATCTTACACAATCCTTTGGGCACCAGCTCAAAATGGTATCCAAGCTAAACTCTTGGAAGCAAGTAAAGTAGAAGTGGTAGAAGTACCATTCCCATCAGATTCAGGTAAACCAGCTCTTGAATACCTTGTAAACGGATTTGCAGTATTCAACAATAAAGACGACAAGAAAGTTGCAGCATCTAAGAAATTCGTTCAATTCATCGCGGATGACAAAGAATGGGGTCCAAAAGACGTTGTTCGTACAGGTGCCTTCCCAGTTCGTACTTCATTTGGCAAACTTTATGAAGACAAACGTATGGAAACAATCAGTGGTTGGACTAAATACTACTCACCATACTACAACACTATTAATGGTTTTGCTGAAATGAGAACACTTTGGTTCCCAATGTTGCAATCTGTATCAAATGGTGACGAAAAACCAGCGGATGCTTTGAAAGCCTTCACTGAAAAAGCTAACGAAACAATTAAAAAAGCTACAAAACAATAAGCACTAAATCAGATTGACTCCTCCCTTTTCCCTGTGCATAGTCTATGTAAGAAAAGGGAGGATTTTGTTTGAAATGGTAGGAACTGTCACGAAATTAAAATGAAGTTCTTACATAAGCTAATCTTAAAAAATTTCATTTTGATTTTAAAACAGTTCAAGAAAATCCAAAATATTTTATTTGTGAAAGAGAGGTGCCGACTGTGAAAGTCAATAAAATTCGTATGCGGGAAACAGTGATTTCCTACGCTTTCCTAGCACCAGTATTATTCTTCTTTGTCATCTTTGTCTTGGCTCCTATGATTATGGGATTCATTACAAGTTTCTTTAACTACTCAATGACTAAATTTGAGTTTGTGGGCTTGGACAACTACATTCGCATGTTTAAAGACCCTGTCTTTATGAAGTCTTTGATCAATACCGTGATTCTGGTTATTGGATCTGTACCAGTTGTTGTTCTATTCTCACTCTTTGTAGCATCTCAGACATATCATCAAAATGCGATTGCCAGATCCTTCTACCGTTTCGTCTTCTTCCTTCCTGTTGTAACAGGTAGTGTTGCCGTAACAGTTGTATGGAAATGGATCTATGACCCACTATCAGGAATTTTAAACTTTGTCCTTAAGTCAAGCCACATCATCAGCCAAAACATTTCTTGGTTGGGAGATAAAAACTGGGCTTTGATGGCGATTATGATTATCCTTTTGACTACATCTGTTGGTCAGCCGATTATCCTTTATATCGCTGCCATGGGAAATATTGACAATTCATTGGTAGAAGCAGCGCGTGTTGATGGTGCGACTGAATTGCAAGTGTTCTGGAAGATTAAATGGCCTAGCCTCCTTCCAACAACACTTTATATCGCAATCATTACAACAATCAACTCATTCCAGTGTTTCGCCTTGATTCAGCTTTTGACTTCAGGTGGTCCAAACTACTCAACAAGTACACTGATGTACTACCTTTACGAAAAAGCCTTCCAATTGACAGAATACGGCTATGCCAACACCATCGGTGTCTTCTTGGCAGTCATGATCGCTATCGTAAGCTTTGTTCAATTTAAAGTACTTGGAAACGACGTAGAATACTAAAGAAAGGAGACAGCTATGCAATCTACACAAAAGAAACCTTTAACAGCTTTCACTGTTATTTCAACTATTATCTTGCTCTTGTTGACCGTGCTGTTCATCTTTCCTTTCTACTGGATTTTGACAGGGGCCTTCAAATCACAACCTGATACCATTATGATTCCGCCACAATGGTTCCCTAAAATGCCAACCATGGAGAACTTCCAACAACTCATGGTGCAAAACCCTGCTATGCAATGGATGTGGAACTCTGTATTTATCTCGCTAGTAACCATGTTCTTAGTCTGTGCGACCTCTTCTCTAGCAGGTTATGTATTGGCTAAAAAACGTTTCTATGGTCAACGTATTCTATTTGCCATCTTTATCGCTGCCATGGCGCTTCCAAAACAAGTTGTCCTTGTGCCATTGGTACGTATCGTCAACTTCATGGGAATCCATGACACTCTTTGGGCAGTTATCTTGCCTTTGATTGGATGGCCATTCGGTGTCTTCCTCATGAAACAATTCAGTGAAAACATCCCAACAGAATTGCTTGAATCAGCTAAAATCGACGGTTGTGGTGAGATTCGTACTTTCTGGAGCGTAGCCTTCCCAATTGTGAAACCAGGATTTGCAGCCCTTGCAATCTTCACTTTCATCAATACTTGGAACGACTACTTCATGCAGTTGGTTATGTTGACTTCACGTCAAAACTTGACTATCTCACTCGGGGTTGCAACCATGCAGGCCGAAATGGCAACCAACTATGGTTTGATCATGGCAGGTGCAGCTCTTGCTGCTGTGCCAATCGTAACAGTCTTCCTAGTCTTCCAAAAATCCTTTACTCAGGGTATTACTATGGGAGCGGTCAAAGGTTAATACTCTGCGAAAATTGAATTCAAACTACGTCAGCGTCACCTTGCCATACTTAAGTATTGCCTGCGGTTAGCTTCCTAGTTTGTTCTTCAATTTTCATTGAGTATAAGAGAATACAGAGTTATAAGTGTCTACAAAATGTTGGGTATTTGCTTACCTTAGATATTTTGTTAGACACTTATCAACTTAAGAATGATTTTAGTTAACTATCAGAAACGAAGGAAACAGTATGATTTTTGACGATTTGAAAAATATTACCTTTTACAAGGGGATTCATCCTAATCTAGACAAGGCTATCGACTATCTCTATCAACATCGTAAAGATTCTTTCGAGTTAGGAAAGTATGATATTGACGGGGACAAGATCTTTCTAGTTGTTCAGGAAAATGTCCTCAATCAAGCTGAAAATGATCAATTTGAGCATCATAAAAACTATGCAGACTTGCATTTGCTGGTAGAAGGACATGAATATTCGAGCTACGGTTCACGTATCAAAGACGAGGCAGTAGCATTCGACGAAGCTAGTGACATTGGCTTTGTACATTGTCATGAAGACTACCCACTCTTGTTGGGTTATCACAATTTTGCGATTTTCTTCCCAGGAGAACCACACCAGCCAAATGGCTATGCAGGTATGGAAGAGAAGGTTCGTAAATATCTCTTTAAAATTTTGATTGATTAAAAAATCAGGAGGAGCAAACATGGCACAAAAAGGAGTAAGCCTTATCAAGGCAGCATTTGATACAGACAACTTTCTCATGCGTTTTAGTGAAAAGGTCTTGGATATCGTGACAGCCAATCTTCTTTTTGTAGTTTCTTGTTTGCCCATCGTGACGATTGGAGTGGCTAAAATTAGCCTCTACGAGACTATGTTTGAGATTAAGAAGAGCAGACGAGTGCCTGTCTTTAGAATCTATTTAAGAGCTTTCAAGCAAAATCTGAAACTAGGTCTTCAGTTAGGGCTGCTTGAGTTAGGCATTGTTTTGTTGAGTCTTCTAGACCTCTATCTCTTCTGGGGTCAGACAGCTATGCCTTTCCAAATGGTGAAAGCTATTTGTCTAGGCGTTCTTATCTTCCTCACTATCGTGATGTTGGCTAGCTATCCCATCGCTGCACGCTATGATTTAACTTGGAAAGAAGTGCTACAAAAAGGACTTATCTTGGCAAGTTTTAACTTTCCTTGGTTCTTCCTCATGTTAGCTATTCTCTTTCTCATTGTGATGGTTCTTTATCTGTCCGCCTTCAGTTTACTTTTAGGTGGCTCAGCCTTCCTGCTTTTTGGATTTGGACTCTTAGTCTTTATCCAGACTGGATTGATGGAGAAAATTTTCGCAAAATACCAATAAGATGGCTTGTTTCTGAAACTACTTTCAAGCTATAAACCTTTCAAAATACATATCGAAACTAAAATCTAAGTGTACACAAGATATTGAAAGCGTTTTTCACAAGGTGTATACTAAACACGTAAAAAATAAATCCTGCTTTTAGCAGAAAAAAAGAAAACCTAGGAGAAAATCTATGTCAGATTTAAAAAAATACGAAGGTGTCATTCCAGCCTTCTACGCATGTTATGATGATCAAGGAGAAGTAAGTCCAGAGCGCACACGTGCCTTGGTGCAATACTTCATTGATAAAGGTGTTCAAGGTCTCTATGTCAATGGTTCTTCTGGTGAATGTATCTACCAAAGCGTTGAAGACCGCAAATTGATTTTGGAAGAAGTCATGGCAGTTGCCAAAGGGAAATTGACCATCATTGCTCACGTAGCTTGCAACAATACCAAGGATAGTATGGAACTTGCCCGCCACGCAGAAAGCTTGGGTGTAGATGCCATTGCAACGATTCCACCGATTTACTTCCGCTTGCCTGAATACTCAGTTGCTAAATACTGGAACGATATCAGTTCTGCAGCTCCAAATACAGACTACGTGATTTATAACATTCCTCAATTGGCAGGGGTTGCTTTGACGCCAAGTCTCTATACTGAAATGTTGAAAAATCCACGTGTTATCGGTGTTAAGAACTCTTCTATGCCAGTTCAAGATATCCAAACTTTTGTCAGCCTTGGTGGGGAAGACCATATCGTCTTCAACGGTCCAGATGAGCAGTTCTTAGGTGGTCGTCTCATGGGAGCTAATGCTGGTATCGGTGGTACTTATGGTGCTATGCCAGAACTCTTCTTGAAACTTAATCAGTTGATTGCTGACAAGGACTTGGAAACAGCGCGTGAATTACAATACGCTATCAATGCAATCATTGGCAAATTGACTGCTGCACATGGAAATATGTATGGTGTGATTAAGGAAGTCTTGAAGATCAATGAAGGCTTGAATATTGGTTCTGTTCGTTCACCATTGACACCAGTGACTGAAGAAGATCGTCCAGTTGTAGAAGCAGCTGCAGCCTTGATTCGTGAAACCAAGGAGCGCTTCCTCTAATCCATAAGGAGGTATTTATGACACACTACGTTGCAATTGATATCGGTGGAACCAACATCAAATATGGTTTGATCGACCAAGAAGGCCAACTTGTTGAATCGCATGAAATGCCAACAGAGGCGCATAGGGGTGGACCTCATATCTTACAAAAAACCAAAGATATCGTAGCCAGCTATTTAGAACAAGGCCCAGTAGCAGGTGTTGCTATTTCTTCTGCGGGGATGGTTGATCCTGATAAGGGTGAGATTTTCTACGCTGGGCCTCAAATCCCTAACTACGCAGGCACCCAGTTCAAAAAGAAAATCGAGACTAGCTTTAATATTCCTTGTGAGATTGAAAATGATGTCAACTGTGCAGGTCTGGCTGAGGCGGTATCTGGTTCAGGCAAGGGAGCGAGTGTCACCCTTTGCTTGACTATTGGAACCGGTATCGGTGGTTGTTTGATTATGGATGGGAAAGTCTTCCATGGATTTAGCAATTCAGCCTGTGAAGTTGGTTATATGCATATGCAGGATGGAGCGTTCCAAGATTTGGCTTCTACGACAGCCTTGGTAGAGTATGTAGCAGCAGGTCATGGAGATCCAGTTGACCAGTGGAATGGCCGACGTATCTTTAAGGAAGCTACCGAAGGAAATAAGATTTGCATGGCTGGTATTGACCGCATGGTAGACTATCTAGGAAAAGGTCTGGCAAATATTTGCTATGTGGCCAATCCAG
>OBVT01000372.1_pt1 | contig 10399 bp, 10 predicted proteins | sample 1476231 | NCBI WGS metagenome assembly OBVT01 (sample SAMEA2580031, study PRJEB22360) | human gut metagenome | reverse complement strand
GTTGAATCTACGGTTGATGGCGCTTCTGAAGTTGCAGATGACGTTGAATCTACGGTTGATGATGCTTCTGAGCTTGCTGATGAAGTTGAATCTACAGTTGATGGTGCTTCTGAGCTTGCTGATGAAGTTGAATCTACGGTTGATGGTGCTTCTGAGCTTGCTGACGAAGTTGAATCTACAGTTGAAGTTGTTGGAGCTTCAGAATCTGTGCTTGAAGCCTTAACAAGTACCCACTTACCATTTGAATAATAGTAATAATCGCCATTATCTTTCAAATAATAGTGAGTACCATTTTCATAACGGTAGTGAGGATCATTTCTCAAAACCTCATAACCTGTCGTTGGTGTATTGTTAGAACCACTATTGTTGTTATTATAGTCACCACCACGAACCCAACGACCGTTATAGTTAACATAGTAGCTACCATCACTCAAGATGTAGTACAAATAGCCATTGCTATAGCGGTAAGTACCTGATTCGTTGTAGTTGTTGTAACCAGGATTATAGTTGTTATAGCCATAATTATAGTTATAATTATAGCCATAGTTATAGTTTGGATAGTAATTATTGTAACCGTAGTTATAGCCATAATTGTAAGTATAGCCTGGATAATAGCCATTGTAGCCGTAGTTATAACCATAGTTTGGATAATAGTTGTTATACCATGAGTTATAACTATAGTTATTAGAATAACCACGTCCATAATAACTATCGGCCTGTGCATGATTGTTGCCAACTACCGTTGGTGCTAAAATAGCTGCCCCTAGGACAGCACATGAAAATAATCGTAAACTCTTTCTCATTGTCTTTTCCCCTTTTAAAAAAATATACCTTTTATAAGCAATCGCTTACATTTCCATTTACACTTTAATTGTAAGAAATAAAACTTCTATTGTCAAATTATTTTAATAATAGAAGTTTCTCAGACTAAACCAATAGAAGACTAACAAAGACCTAACTTTCTTTGTGAAAAACGGTTAGGCGGACCTCTTTTAGGGCTTAAAGGCAAGTGTTTAAACAAAAAAGCCCTCTATTTGTATAAGGACTTTTAGCGTAACATTAACGATTATCAATATTTTCTGGGTAAAGATCGTGATTAAAGAGACGTTGCTCGGCCATCTTCTCATACTTTGTTTCAGGACGACCGTAATTATAATAAGGGTCAATCGAAATACCACCACGAGGTGTAAATTTACCCCAAACTTCTAAGTAACGAGGGTTCAAAAGTTTCACTAAATCTTTACCAATGGTATTAATACAGTTTTCATGGAAGTCTCCGTGATTACGGTAACTAAAGAGATAAAGCTTTAGAGATTTAGACTCAACGCAGAGCTGGTCTGGAATATAAGAAATATAAATACTTGCAAAATCAGGTTGCCCAGTAATAGGACAAAGTGATGTAAATTCTGGACAGTTGAATTTGATAAAGTAATCATTATCAGTATGACGATTATCAAAAGACTCCAAGACTTGTGGAGAGTATTCAAAAATATAAGGTGTCTCCTTATTACCAAGGAGAGTGAGGTTTTTCATTTCTTCTTGTTGTGACATTTTTCTTCCTTTGTTGTTAATTTTTCTAGACCTTTATATGGTCAATTTTTAATCTAAATTTCTAATGTTAATCATTAAAAAAGTAAAAATACTATCAATTCTAAGCTTATAGAATGTGAAGATTAGACACCGCGCTCATTATCATAGAGTAGAGTATGAAGCTGAGGGAGAACACGCACATTGCCCCACGAGTCGTCAGTAGCTACTGTCTCCCAGAGCTCTTTGAGGCGATCTAATTGATGTTGGACAATATTACCTTCTGCTTTCGGTTCAGGATTACCAGCCGAAAGAAACATGACATCTGGCTGATAACGTTCCTGAATCATTTTAGCAAAGGCTAAATCATCATCGTCAAAAACAGGAACCTTGAAGGTAACTTTATCAGGATCAAGTTGTGAAACAATAAAGTCAAGGGTTTCCATATTGACTTCCATCTTGGATGATGGTGGTTTAGGACTTAAGGTTACTTGATCAATATCCTTGAGCCACTCCTGCCAGCGAGAACCCTGAGTTTCAACGGCCAAAATCACTCCTCTAGCCTTGAGTTTTGAAACGAGTTCAGCCATATTTGCCGCTAAAAGAGCTGGGTTCCCTCCAGAAAGAGTAACATAGTCGTAAGTTCCTAGCGCATCCAAAGCTTCAATAACTTCATCAGCTGTCATACGCGTTGGCTTCTCTGACCCGTCCCAAGTGAAAGCAGAATCACACCAATCACAATGGTAATCACATCCTGCTGTCCTTACAAACATGGTCTTTTGACCGATAGCTCGCCCTTCCCCTTGAAAGGTCGGTCCAAAAATTTCAAGCACAGGTAGTTTGAGTACACGTTCTCTAGTCATCCAACCACTCCCGTCTAAACTCTGCAAAGGCTGTTGGTGTTTCATAAAGACGCACATATTCCAAACGAAGTCCTCTCTCCTCAGGCAGATGTTGACTCGTTATCTGAAAAATCCAGAAAACCATATTTTCCGCAGTTGTGTTCATATAAGGCAAAGTCTCATTGAGATAACGGTGATCTAACTGTGGTTCCAAATGGTCCTTATAAATGCTCTTTAGATCACCAAAATCGAAGGTCATGCCACGCTCATCCAAGTATCCACTTACTGCGATCTGAAGATGGTAGGTATGACCATGAAGTGATTTGCATTTGCCTTCATAATTAAAGAGATGATGGGCAGCATCAAAAGTAAACTCTTTAGAAACCATTGTACGGTGAGGATTGTAAACCAAGGACTCACCTGTTTCTTTTTTGATTTCTTTCGGTGCAAAGAACATTAAGCTTCTCCTCTTTCCGCTAGATATTTTTCAAGGCCTTTTTGACGCAAGTGACAGGCAGGGCATTCCCCACAACCAGTTCCAATAATACCGTTATAGCAAGTTAGCGTTTTTTCACGAACATAGTCAAAAGCTCCTAGTTGGTCAGCCAAAGCCCAAGTCTCAGCCTTATCTAACCACATGAGAGGGGTTTGGATAACGAAATCATAGGCCATGGCTAGATTAAGTGTAACATTAAGCGATTTGACAAAAACATCACGACAGTCTGGATAACCAGAAAAGTCTGTCTCACAAACACCCGTAACAATATCAGTAATACCACGTTGCTTAGCTAGAACAGCTGCAAAAGAAAGGAAAAGATGATTACGCCCGTCCACAAAAGTATTAGGAACTTCACCTTCTTCTGCCTCAATCTCAATATCAGATGTTAAGGCATTTTCAGTGATTTGACCAAGCAAAGACATGTCCAAAACATGGTGTTTAAGCCCTTGTTCTTGCGCAATCTCTTTAGCTACTTCAATTTCCAAGCTATGACGTTGGCCATAAGCAAAAGTAACTAATTCAACTGTTTCATAATGTTTTAGCGCCCAAAATAGGCAAGTAGTAGAATCTTGACCGCCACTAAAGACGACCAAAGCTGATCGACGTTTCATAATATTCCTCTTTATTCATGATGTCTGAGACACATAAAAAGGCCCCTTGGGGGAGCCAAAAAAACGCCAGTAATGGTTTTTTTTAGCGATGGTGTCTCCCAAACATCGAAAATGATTTATCTTTAATAGTCTATCATAGTTGAGAAAAAAAGAAAAGAGCCAAGGCTCTCTTCATTAATCAATCTCAGCAATAACTTCGATTTCGATTTTAACATCTTTTGGCAAGCGTGCCACTTCTACCGCAGAACGTGCTGGGAAATCAGATGTAAAGGCAGTTGCATACACTTCGTTAAATGGAACGAAATCGTTAATGTCACTTAGGAAGCAAGTTGTTTTAACAACGTGATCAAAGTCTGTTCCTGCTTCTGCCAAAATAGCACCAACATTTTTAAGAACTTGTTCTGTTTGTTCTTGAATTGTTTCACCAATGATTTCACCTGTTTCTGGTGACAATGGTACTTGACCAGAAGCGAACAAAAGGTTGCCTACAATTTTACCTTGGACATAAGGTCCGATTGCTGCTGGTGCTTTATCAGTATGAATAGTTTTTGCCATGATAGTTCTCCTTTGACTAATATGTTGCTATTATAACAAAATATTCTGAAAATTGAAACATATAATTCCAAAAAGAAAAGAATCAGCGCTAGGCTAATCCTTCTCCTACTATTTCAGATACTTTTTAACATAGCTATAGTAGTCTGGTTTATCTTTTTTATTAAGTGCAAAGAGCATTTGACCCTTAAGGGGCTCTTTCTCATCGTTTGGTTCCAGAAAGAGAGCAACCTCTTTGGATTTAGTTGGGAAAAATACTGTATAAGACGTTTCTTTTCCCTGATCTTTTACTTTTAGCGAATAATAGGTAAAGTCATCCTTAGACTTGGGACCATCCACTGTATAGTTATAATCCTGCTCACCAATCTTGACCTTATCTTTCTTGAAGACAATCGTATAATCCTTCTTTAAGGCATCTTGTGCCTGCCATTCACCCTCTAGTGAGGGAGTAGTCTTGCTACAAGCTACCATCGAAACCATACAAAGTAAGGCCAAAAGACCAAGTAACCATCTTTTCATACTTTTGCACTCCTAAAGAATTTTACTTATGGTTTGATACGGTGCAACATACGTGGGAATGGAATAGCTTCACGGATGTGTTTTGTTCCAGCTACGAAAGTAACCATACGTTCAATACCGATACCAAAACCACCGTGTGGTACTGAACCATATTTACGAAGGTCAAGGTAGAATTCGTATTCTGAACGGTCCATTCCGAGTTCATCCATTTTAGCTACAAGAGCATCGTAGTCATCTTCACGCATTGAACCACCGATGATTTCACCATAACCTTCTGGAGCCAAAAGGTCTGCACAAAGAACGCGCTCAGGATTACCAGGAACTGGTTTCATGTAGAAGGCCTTGAAGCTTGCTGGATAATTAACAACGAATGTTGGAACACCAAAATAGTTAGAAATCCAAGTTTCGTGTGGTGAACCAAAGTCATCTCCATGTTCGAGGTGCTCATAATCTGTATCTTCATCATTTTCATGTGCTTGAAGAAGGTCGATAGCTTCATCATAAGACACGCGTTTGAATGGCTCAGCAATGTATTTCTTAAGAAGATCTACATCACGTTCAAGGATTTCAAGAGCTTGTGGCGCACGATCAATAACACCTTGAATAAGAGCCTTAACATAAGCTTCTTGCAAATCAAGTGACTCATCATGTGACAAGAATGAATACTCAGCATCCATCATCCAGAACTCAGTCAAGTGACGGCGTGTTTTAGATTTTTCGGCACGGAAAACAGGACCGAAGTCAAAGACACGACCAAGAGCCATAGCACCAGCTTCAAGGTAAAGCTGACCAGATTGGCTTAGGTAAGCAGGTGTACCAAAGTAATCCGTTTCAAACAATTCTGTTGAATCTTCAGCTGCATTTCCTGACAAAATTGGACTATCAAATTTGATGAAACCATTTTTATCAAAGAATTCGTATGTTGCGTAAATAATCGCATTACGAATTTGTTGAACAGCCATTTGTTTACGTGAACGCAACCAAAGGTGACGATTATCCATCAAGAAGTCAGTTCCGTGTTCTTTTGGTGTGATTGGGTAATCATGTGATTCACCGATGACTTCTACTGCTGTCACATCCAACTCGTAACCAAATTTTGAACGTTCGTCTTCTTTGACCACACCAGTCACATAAACTGATGTTTCTTGGCTAAGACGTTTAACAGTATCAAATTTTTCAGTACCTTCTTCTTCACCGTATTTTTCGATGAAGTTAGGTTTGAAAGCTACCGCTTGGAAGAAGGCAGTTCCATCACGCAATTGAAGAAAGGCCAATTTCCCTTTACCTGATTTGTTAGCTACCCATGCACCGATAGTGATTTCTTCGCCCACGTGTTTAGGCACATCAATAATTGAAACTAATTGTTTAGACATGTAATTACTTCTCTTTTCTTTTGATCTATATTAATTCTATTTTTCCATAAAGGCTTTGATTCGGCGGACTGCTTCTTTCAAAGTATCTAAGTCTGTTGCATAGCTAAGACGAATATTTTCAGGTGCGCCGAATCCTGCACCTGTTACCAAAGCGACTTCAGCCTCTTCAAGAATAGCGTTTGTAAAATCATTAACATTTGTGTAGCCCTTGATTTCCATCGCTTTTTTAACATTAGGGAAGAGGTAAAAGGCACCTTGAGGTTTGATGACTTCAAAACCAGGCACTTCAGCTAGGAGTGGATAAATCGTATTCAAACGTTCCTCAAAAGCTTGACGCATTTCTTCGATAGAAGACTGATCACCTGTTAAGGCTTCAATAGCAGCATATTGAGAAACTGCTGTAAGATTTGATGTCGTTTGACTGATAATCTTAGCCATACCTGAAATAATTTCTGGATCTCCGACAGCAAAACCAACACGCCAACCTGTCATAGCATAGGTCTTGGAAACACCATTAATCACGATTGTTTGCTTACGAATGGCATCTGAAAGACTTGAAATTGGAGTAAAGGTGTTGCCATTATAGACCAAACGGCCATAGATATCATCTGCTAAAATCAAGATATCGTGCTCAACCGCCCAGTCACCAATTGCTTGCAATTCTTCCTTACTATAAATCATTCCTGTTGGATTTGATGGAGAATTAAGCAAGACAACTTTAGTTTTTTCAGTACGGGCCGCTTCAAGTTGTTCAACCGTTGCTTTAAAGTGATTAGCTTCAGTCGTTTGGAAAGTGACCGGAACACCCTCAACCATTTTAACTTGGTCTACATAAGAAACCCAGCAAGGTGTTGGAATAATGACTTCATCACCAGGATTGATGACCGTAGCAAAGAAAGCATATAAGATAAACTTCGCACCAGTGCCGACAACAACCTCATTTGGTTTTACAGCATAGCCATAGAAGTTTTCCATGTAAGTGCTAATCGCATCCTTAAGTTCTGGAAGTCCAGAAGCTACGGTATAGAAACTTGCCTTACCATTTTCAATAGAGGTAATAGCAGCATCTTGAATGTTCTTAGGTGTTACAAAATCTGGTTCACCAAGTGTCAAACTCAAGATATCACGTCCTTGAGCTTTAAGAGCTTTAGCACGCGCACTGGCAGCTAAAGTAACACTTTCTTCCATTTGTAATACACGATTTGATAATTTTGTCATTTCATTATAGTCCTTCCACTTTAATAACCTGACCTGAGATAAAATCAACCAGATAATACTGGGTTCCTGACTTCACTTCCCAAATAGGAGTTTTGCCATATTTTCCTAGGTGGACATAGGATATATCCTTTGCACCATAGGCCTTAGCAGCTTTCTTGGCCACTGACTTACTTATACCATCAGATTGCTTGTAAATATCAACCTCACCTGAATCATGACTCACGATAACAGCTAGTTTCTCACCTTGACCAGACTTTCCAAGAAGTCCGTAGTAGGTTGCCTCACCATGGTAGATATCAAATTCAGTAACAGTCTTAATATCTGCTTTGCTCTCTGCTATGGCAATAACCATCATTTCAGCGTCTACATAAGGCTTAGTCGCTACAATAAGAATAGCAGTCAAAGAGGCAATTAAGGTCACAACGATTACAATTATTCCAAAAATGAACTGTTGCTTTTTGGTCCAGGGTGAACGTTGTTTACGCATAATGCCTCCTAAAAAAGTTTCTGAATTTATTATATCAGAAAATGATAAATCTTTACATAGCAATATAGCTAGTATTGAGCAATTAAGTCTATCTTTTTTATAAGTCAGTAAAATTTATGAAACCTAAGTAATCTTAGAAAAGGTTGGTTTTAAAAAGTTAACTTTCTTGTTCTAAGAAATCCTGAATATCCTCTTTGACTTCCTCGAACTTAGCGTGCTTAAGCGCAACTTCTTGTGTCACTTCTTTTAGAAATAGTTTTCCATAACTCTTAACGAGCGGGCGATTATCCATAAGAAGAATAGCCGAGCACTGTTCTGGACGTCTCTGAGCACGTCCAATAGCTTGTTTAAAACGTAAAACCGTCATGGGAAGACTGTAACTATCAAAGGTGCTCTTTCCTTGCTTAGAAAACCAAGATTCAATCTTTTGATAGAATGGATCCTTAGGATTGTCAAACGGCAGACGTGCAATAACCTCAATTACCCTATCTTGTTGGGCAAAGTCAACACCTTCCCAGAACGACCCCATACCAAGAAGGAGATTGGTCTCACCTCTATCAAAACGTTTTTTGACATTAAAAGCTGTCCCATTTTTCTCTTGAGTTAGGTGACGAACTTCCCTATGATCCAATAAATCTGAAACAGCCATCATACTCTTTCGAGATGTAAATAGTACTAAAATTGGATATTCCATTCCAGATAGCTTCTGGAGACGCTTTGCAAGAGCAACTTCATACTCTTCCTCAGAAGCAATACCAATCATAGGCATGCTTTGATCAATCCAAATAGCTTGATTGGGTAAAGTATCCATTGGGAGGCTAACCTTGCGTACTTGATCTAAGCCCAACAAATCAGCCACATCTACATCAGGTCCCACATCAATAGTTGCTGAAACAATTATCACTTTTTGGGCACTTGGTAGATAAGCTGAAAGTTCTAAGAGCTCTTGGCGTGATGCCTTTAAATAAGTCACACGATGTTCCTGATAATAGTCTGTTTCAAGCCAGAAATGGCTGTAAAGGGGTGTCTTCAAGGGAGACAACATCTCCATCAAATCACTTTCACCCTCCAGTTCAGAAATGGTTTGTAGCAAACGATCTAATTGCTGGCGATTATACTGCTTCTGAGGAAATTGTTGATGTTCTTGGATTAGATGGCTAACTTCAAACTGCAGATTTTCGAGCAAGCGTTGTTGAAGCAAGCTTTGACTACCACTATCAAGAATTCGATGAATATGTTGCAACAGGACAGTAAGATTGACTTGATAACGTGAAAATTGTTCTAAAGCCAGGACCATCTTTTGTCCCTCATCAATCACAAGAGTCTTTCCTCGGACAAAATCATGATCATCTTCCATACGCGTCAAAAGATAAGCATGGTTGGTCACAACTACCCTTGCTTCTTGGGCTTTTTGATAGGACTGTTGCCAAAAATCATATTCAGCAAAAAGACTGTCAGCTTTTAACTTACCATCGTGCTTAATCTCATCAAAATAAGCCATATAGCGCTGTTTTTGTCTGATTTCGTCAAGATCCCCTGTCTCTGTTTCAGTCAACCAAACCAAGAGTTGCATTTTGTAACGATTAATCAAACGGTTACTATCCTGACGAAGTAAGGTCTGGTAGAATGCATCTAATTTGATATAATTCTGAGGTCCTTTGAGACTATGAAAGTTAATATTAAAGACATCCGATAAGGCTTTAGCTTCCTGATTCATAATCTGATTTTGAAGGAGCTTGGTCGGAACAGCCACCACCACTTTATCTACATCAGACTGTGCCAACAAGGGAAGCAAATAGCCATAGGTTTTCCCGATTCCAGTCTGAGCCTGAATCATGGAAATATCAGTATTATCAAGCTCCCTTCTTACTGCCTCAGCAAACTCTCTTTGTTTAGGTCTTGATTCCAAATCTAAGAGAGCAATATTGGTATCAAAATCTTGAGACAGTTTTCGTTCTGCCTTATTAGTCAAAGGTCTACGAAGAACAATTCCAGATTCTTCAAGCATGACATATTCTTTTGATAGACCTAAATTTTGACCTCTTATAGCATCACGAATAACCAACTCAGTTTCAAAAAGAAGATTATCTGAAAAGGTCAAAAGCATCTCAATTGTCTGTCTAGGTAAGCTAGCAATCTTATCCATCAAATGAAACAAAAGCTGTCCGGTCGCTCTCGCATCTTCAATAGCTGTATGGGCCTGAGCTAGGTCAAGATTAAGAACCTTGGATAAATGAGATAGCTTATATTGTTCTAACGTCGGATAAAAGACCTGAGCCAATTCGACAGTATCCACACGAGGAGTCCTTAGTTCGAAGCCCTCCATGAAAAGAGCCTCTGCAAGCAAATTGGCATCAAATTTAACATTATGGGCAACAAAAATACAGTCCTCAATCAGTTCAAAAATGGTTCTAGCAATTTCTGAGAAATCTGGGGCTTGAGCCAACTGCTGATCGGTAATCCCTGTTAAATGAATAATGTGATCATCTAGTTCTTGGTGTGGGTTAACATCACTCGCAAATTCGTCAATCACCTGACCATTTTGCATGACGACAATTCCCACCTGTATAATACTAGCCGTTGACGAAGCGGAGGTTGCTTCCAAGTCAACAATGGCATATTTATTCGTGTTTTTTTCACTCATAGTGACCTTATTATAGCATATCCAAAGCCCCAAAAAAAGACAAAGCCATCATTCTGATATTGGAAAAAGCCTGAAATTCGTGCTACACTAGAGCTATGAAAATAAGACGAATTTTAAATCCTGTTGC
>OBVT01000369.1_pt1 | contig 10453 bp, 9 predicted proteins | sample 1476231 | NCBI WGS metagenome assembly OBVT01 (sample SAMEA2580031, study PRJEB22360) | human gut metagenome | reverse complement strand
CACCTCCGCACAGTTGAGTAGGGCTGTAAAAGCTGATGAAATCAGCGTAGTAGAGCCCACTCAACCACTGCGTCTTGCTCGACAATCCAAAAATAATTGAGAGGCTAGGACTTTTGTCCCAGCCTCTCAGGTTTATTTGATGCGGAATTTTTGTCTGAGACGTGCAGCTTGACCTCCGATAAAGCGGTCAAAATACCGTAGCCATAATCCTAAGGCTCCATAGATAACAACCCCTAATCCGCCAATGACGATGATATAAATCATGCTCGATACACGGCCATTTGGTGGGAAAATCCAGCCCAAAATCAAGCCGGCGATCAAGACTCCAAGTAGCATCACCACAGTCAGGATAGAACCCAGTAAGGTCCGCTTGAAGACAATGGTTCGATTAAACTGAGTAATGGTTTGGATCTCTCGATACATGAGGACAATTGGCACCATTAACGCAATGGTCGTTGACAAAAGCGGCCCATAAGAACGAAAGACCAAAATAAATGGAATTTGTAGGACTAATTTCACCACTACACCATAAAGGAAGTAGCGAATGGCCTTGCGATTTTGAAAGAGAGCTTGAATCATTGGCGATAAGACCGTGTAAAGACCGAGAATTACCGTCTGCAACATCGCTACGATGAAGAGTCCCAAGGCCAAGCTATCTGGTTGCCCATAGAAAACCGTATAAAGTGGTTTTGCGACTGCTACTGCACCAAAGGTGGCTGGAAGCAAGAAAGCTAGCAACATGGTCAAGTTATCCTGTACGAGCTTCCCAGCCGCTTTTAGGTCCCCCTTCACATAATTCTCTGTCAAAAGAGGAATTCCGACTCCTCCAATCGAAGTCGCTACCGCAATCAAGATCATGGTAATTTTGTTTGGATTAGCAGAGAAATAACTAAACATGACCATGAGCTGCTTTTGACTATAATCTGTGAACCAAGACATGACATTGATAAAGGTCATCTGGTCAACAATTTGGAAGAGCTGAATCGCGGAACCTGTGATGATAAAAGGAATGGCCTCACGAATCGTATCGATCAAGAGAGCCCGAGTGTCAATCCCTTCACTTCCCTCTTGCTTTCTAAAAATAGAAGAGAGCAAGCCTGTCTTTGCAAGGTAATAAAAGAGAACCAGAAGGCTCGCTCCCATCCCGATAAAGGCAGCAAAGGTCGACTGCGTCACAGCCTGCACGTAATCACCTGAGCCAATCTTCATAATGAAGAAGGTCGTGAGTAACATCCAAATGACCCGGATCACTTGCTCTGCTATCTGGCTAATGGCGTAAGGTTTCATGTTGTTAAAACCTTGGAAAAATCCCCGAATGACACTCATCGAAGGAAAGATCAAGACAGCCCAAGAAAGACTCTGCATGATCGGAATCAACTCTTTTCCTCCACCTGAAAGGCTCGCAAAGACAGGAGACAAGAGATACATGAGAATGGCAAATCCAAGGCCTAGAATTCCCATGAATTTCAAGAAGCCCCGAATCAAAGCAAAGCTATGATCGGCTTGGTCCCGGGTATTGTACTTGGCTACTTGCTTGGCAACAGCTACGGGTACTCCGGCTGTCGAAATCAAGAGAAACCAAGCATAGATATTGTAGCCCATTGTAAAAAGACCATTGGCTTGTGGCCCATATTTTCCCATCCAAATATACCAAGGAATAATATAAGCAGCTCCTAGCAAACGGCTGATAAAGTTGCTGGCTGTCATCCAGGCAGTCCCGCGTAGCATCTGGGCTTGCTGGTCATTTTGTTCGTGACTCATAAACGTCCTCTTTCGTTTCTTCTTCTCTTCATTATAAACTTTTCCATGTTACTTGTAAAATTCAGACTTTCGGTTTACAATAGTTTTATGATTACAATTGAACAAACCCTCAACATTTTAAAACAAGACCAAAATTTCCGAGAAGTTCTAGTAAATGGTGAATACTACTACCATCTAGAAGGAACAAGTTTTGATGCTATTAGCTATGATAGCCGTAAGGTTTCTGCTAGTACCCTCTTTTTTGTTAAAGGGGCCAACTTCAAAAAAGAATACCTGGAACAGGCTATTTCTAATGGACTCGGCTTTTATGTCTCTGAAAAAGATTATGAAGTTGGTATTCCTGCCATCCTCGTCAATAATATCAAACAGGCCATGAGCTTAATCGCCATGGAGTTTTATGGACACCCTGAGAAACAATTAAAACTATTGGCCTTCACAGGGACTAAGGGAAAGACAACCGCGGCCTATTTTGCTTACCATATTTTGGAACAAAGTCACCGACCAGCTATGCTGTCGACCATGAATACAACACTGGATGGTAAAAACTTCTTTAAATCGACCCTGACAACTCCAGAGAGCTTAGATCTTTTTGCCATGATGGCTGAGGCAGTAGCCAATGATCGGACCCACCTCATTATGGAAGTTTCCAGTCAAGCTTATCTAGTGAAACGGGTTTACGGTCTGACCTTTGACGTTGGTGTTTTTCTCAACATCAGTCCTGACCATATTGGACCGATTGAACACCCAACTTTTGAGGATTATTTCTACCACAAACGTCTCCTCATGAAGAACAGCCAAGCCGTTGTCATCAATAGTGATATGGATCATTTCCAAGTTTTAGCGGACCAAGTCGCGAAGCAAGACCACGATTTTTATGGAAGCCAGTCTGAGAATCAAATTGAAAACTCTAAGGCCTTCAGCTTCTCAGCCACTGGTAAATTAGCTGGAAACTATGAAATCCAACTGATTGGACATTTCAACCAAGAAAATGCTGTGGCTGCCGGACTTGCCTGCCTTCGCCTAGGTGCGAGCCTCGAGGATATCCAAAAAGGGATTGCTAAGACGCGCGTTCCAGGCCGAATGGAAGTCTTGACTCAGAAAAACGGCGCTAAGGTCTTCATCGACTACGCCCATAATGGAGATAGCTTGAAAAAACTGCTCTCAGTTGTTGAAACCCATCAAACCGGGACCATTTCACTGGTCCTTGGATCAACTGGGAATAAAGGAGAGAGCCGCCGCAAGGACTTTGGCTCACTCTTAGAAGACCATCCTGAAATCCAAGTCTTCCTCACAGCGGATGATCCCAACTATGAAGATCCTTTGGCTATCGCTGAAGAGATTAGTAGTTTTATCACGCGCCCTGTCGAGAAAATCGCAGATCGCGAACAAGCCATTCAGCTGGCTATGGCGACAACCAGCAAGCCTGAAGATGCTGTTATTATCGCTGGAAAAGGAGCAGACTGCTACCAAATCGTAAATGGCGTTAAAGAAGAGTATCCAGGTGACGCCGCCATCGCTGAACGTTATCTATAATCAAAAAAAACAAGGCTAGGAAAATTCCTAGCCTTTATTTTTTTATAAAAATGAATCGTTCTTTATCAAATTCGACAGCTAACTCATACTTTCCATCTTCATTTTGAATGATGTAGCCCAATAAAACTAAACTGTCGACAAAGATGTCCTTGCGCTTTTGCTGGACTACTTCTTTTTTGAGGAACTTGAGCAAAAAGCTAGTCATATACTTGAGAGCATACTCAGGATTGACATCTCCCAAAATAGCATAGAGCTTTTCTTGCTCCTCTGTCAATGGATATTGGTGAGCAACCTTGTAGAAGTAATTGGAAAGGGTCTGTGCATGTCGCGCAAAGTCCGTCTCCTCTATGAGAATCGCTTCATTGGTAGTATTGCGGAGTTCCGTTTGGAAGACCTTGGCTTTTAATTCTTGATAAACTGCACTGTCCTCTCGGACAAAGACCTCCTGATCCAAATCGACAAGATCAGCTGACTCCAAGAAAGGCAGGTTGAGGGTGTAGCGTTTATTTTCTCGAAGGATGAAGCCCGCTTTGATATACTCCTCCATCAGCTTATCCACTGGTTGATCTGGAAATTGGGCCTTGATTTGCCGCAGGATCACATCGTCATGCTGATCCAAAAAGTTGATCAAGTCCTTGAAAAATGGCTGACGTGTCAAACGTGTGGGATTAATGATTGTAATCATCCATATACCTTTCTTTAAACTGTAGCTGTAGTGATTGGGCTAACTGACTCGGGTTGGTCCCAGGCTGATCTAGGGGAACGGCTAGGCCAAGCTCCTTGTAGTAATCCAGCCAGAACGGACTAATCTCCTCTTCCTCATCTCCAAACTTCATGGGAATGGTTTTAAAGATAGGAAGTAGTTCAGCGATGAACTGGGAACAGTAATAACCATCTCCATCCGGATAAAAGGAAGCATTGTAGGGAGCCCCTAAAAGACTCTCTGCTTTCTTTTTGACCTCTGGACAAGTAATCGCCGCATAGCGATAAAGGTCATATACTTTCTCAGCTTCAAAGAAATCCTCAGGGGACTGGGCAAGAACGCCACCTTCTACCGTGGCATGATAAATGGAGCCGTCCAAAAAGATGGCCACATGGCTATAGTTGCCAGTTGATGCCTGGATGGCCTGCCCCATTTCTGTGTCTTCTCTAACAAAGATTAAATCACCATTTTCTAGCACGATCTCCTCCTAGCAAAAAAGGAGTCGAAACTCCTTTTAACGATGGTTTTGCCCATCTATCATTATGCATTAAAGCTTTCTGTCAATTGTGGTACCACTTGTTTCTTACGTGAAACAGCACCTGGAAGGAAAGCGTGGTTATTTTCAAGTTTGAAGTTGAAAGCTGCTTCTACCTTGTCCATGTTGGCACCAAGGGCCAAAATTTCTGAGTTTGAGTTGACGATATCTGTAATCATCAAAACAAAGTCAGAGTAGCCGTTAGCTGCATTGGCAGCTTGGATAGCTGCTTCGATTTCAGCTTGGCGTTCCAAAACTTCCGCAATATCAACTGTGTTCACTTGAGCCACACGAACGTTGTTTCCGTTCAATTCAAAAGTCTTAGCATCGATATCGATCAATTCTTCTGCTGATTTGCTTGCCAAGTTGGTACCAGCTTTGAGCATGGCAAGACCGTATTCTTCCAAGTTGACACCAGCCAATTCAGCCAATTCTGGCGCAGTCACTTTATCAGATGGGTGTGTTGTTGGAGATTTCAAAAGAAGAGTATCTGAAATCAAACCTGAAAGCATCAAACCTGCCAATTCTTTTGGCACTGCTACACCGTGTTCTTTAAACATGCGGTAAACGATAGAAGATGCTGATCCTACTGGTTCCAAACGCATGTAAAGTGGGCTGGCAGTTTCAAAGTTAGCTACACGGTGGTGATCCACTACACCATATACTTCTACTTCAGCGATATCTGAAACAGATTGTTGGAATTCATTGTGGTCCGTCAAGATGACTTGTTCTGCACCTTCTGCTTTAGCTGATGTGATGACGCGTGGTGCTTCCACACCAAAATAGTCCAACACGAAAGCTGTTTCTTCATTTGGAGTTCCAAGAGCCACTGCTTCTGTATCCAAACCATAAGCTTCTTTTGCAAGATAAGCAAAAGCTACAGATGAGCCGATAGCATCTGAGTCAGGATTTTGGTGACCAAAAACGAGAATTTTTGACATGTTTCTACCTCTTTATTTCATTTATAGATTCACTCTATTTTAGCACGTTTTGCCATTTAAAGAAAGGGAATAGTTGTGCATTTCAATAGAAAAGACAGCTGGAGTGACCAACTGTCTATACTTTTTATCCTTTGACCCGTTTCAGGTAATCTTGGTAACTTTCTGTTTCCATCAAATCTTTTGCATTTTGGACCCGTTCTTTTGTCGGTGGTTTCACACCCTCCAATTTGTACGGAATTCCCAATTCACGCCATTTGAATTCCCCCATAGTATGGTAAGGAAGGATCTCAAATTTATCGACATTTTTAAGGGTTTTAACAAATTTTCCAAGCTCGATCAAATCATCATCTCGGTCTGTAAGCCCAGGCACCAAGACGTGGCGAATCCAAACGGGTTTTCCAATATCAGACAAGTACTTGGCACAGGCTAAAATCGTTTTATTGGTATGGCTGGTCACAATTTTGTGCCGTTCATCATTGATTTCCTTGATATCCAGAAGTACCAAGTCAGTCACTGCCATCAAGCGGTCAAATTTTTCCAAATAACGAGGCGTATTCCGGAAAGGAAGAGCACAGGTATCCAAAGTACAATGAATGCCCAACTCTTGAGCCTTGGTAAAAAGTGCAATCAAAAAGTCAATCTGCAAGAGGGCTTCTCCACCACTGACAGTGATTCCCCCTTTTTCGCCCCAAAATCCACGATAACGGAGGGCTTCTTCTAAGACATCATCCACCGTCCGCTCACGGGACTTGTTGGTTTCCATTGCCCAAGTATCTGGATTGTGGCAGTATTGACACCGCATTTGACAGCCTTGAAGGAAGACAATAAAGCGGATCCCAGGCCCGTCTACTGCACCAAAACTTTCTGTTGAGTGTACCATTCCTGTTACTTTTCCATAGTCAACTGTTTCATTTTCCATTGAGGAACCTCTTCTCTTGAAAACGTTTTATGATTTTATTATAACACGATTCCATCTATTTTAAAGAGTTTAAGCTTCTTTTTGAAAAGAAACTGTTCTTTTCAGTAGTTTTCATTGTCCTAGTACAGTTTCCAATATGGGACTATCTGTCCTGTATTTTAGGAGAAAAAAGGAGCCAGCGACTCCTTTTTTAGATCTTTCTTATAAAACACGTTAGTGAGTCATCCTTTTCTTCTTGTACCAGACAAGACTCATCGTAGCTATTGCCACTCCAAAAAGAGCTAGATAGCTTGTTTCTTGTCCAGTAGATGGAAGGATTTTCCGCTTGCCTGGTGTCTTGGTTTCTGTTGTGGCCTCTTCCTTGTCGTCTTGCTTCTCATCTTCGTTCTTGCCCTTCTCTTTGCTTTCAGATGTTGAACTCTTTTGTTCATTGGCTTGGGTCTGATGAGAGACAAGTTGAGATCCTGTATTCGATGAAGAAGAGCTGGTTTGATCCGTTGGTTGTCCTGTATTTCCTTGTTGATCATCCGTCGGCATTCCTGGAGTTTGTGCTCCACTAAAGTCGATTTGGACTAAGACAGGATCATGGTCTGATGCACGACCATGTTCCTTCATAAAGGAAGCATTGATATGGACTGGTTCAAACCTTGCTTTAGCTGCCATGTTGTTTGAGATAAAAATGTTATCCAAAACTTGATTGCTTCCACGGTAGAAATAAGAATAGCGATCGCCTACATCATGTTGAGCCATTAAGTTGGTTAGTTCACTACCCGCAAGGATCTGTGCCGTGGTTGAGAAATCGTAGTCATTAAAATCACCCGTCAAAACAAAGGTGGTCTTCGGATTTTGCTTCAAGCCTTCTTGGACGAATTGATGGATGACACTGGCTTGTGCTTCACGAGTTGGCAAGGTATGTTCCACTGCTGGTTGGCTTGCCCCATAAATAGCATCATCTCCAATTTTTGATTTCAAGTGATTGGCAATCACCACAACTGGTTGACCTTTGAATTCAAATTCAACGGCTAAGGACTTGCGAGTATGATCAAACGATGGGTCATTAGGGGCAATCCGAGCTGGATTTTTAACCAGGTGTCCCTTGTCAAATTGCGCTGCCTCGTTGCTAGTTGCTGCCTCTTTTTTGGCTAAGCTCACGCGTTCTGGATTGTAGAGGATTCCCAAACGAATATTGGAACCAGGCTTTCCTCCGTCAGCGCCATCTACTGGAGCAACCTCCGTATACTCATAGCTCTTACCCCCCAATTCCTTGATCCGATTGGCTAGTTTGCGTCCACTTTCAACACCTCTGGTCGTTCCGTCATCCACACTACCATTATTGTCCTGCACTTCGATCAAAGTAATGATGTCTGGATTGTGAATTTCATGGATAAAGGAATTGGCAATCAGCGTCACCTTATCCTCTGGGGTTTCATTTTTGGCATTGTTGGCCGAGAAATTTTCAATATTGTAGGAAGCGATGGTCAGCTTGTCCTCACTTGGTTGCGTTTGAGCTGCTTGACGCTGCAAGCCACCATCTTGGACCGTCAACTGTTGAGTGGGCTCTAATTTATAGAAGCTATTTCGATACGTTACCACTCCTGTCACATCTTCTGTAAAGTAATCCTTAGCTTTTGCGACAAACTGATTCCCAACATAAATCGGGATCGTCTCTGTATTTTGCGCATGTGGCCGTAGATTCAGACCTCCAATATTGTTTAAAGGAAGACCTGTGAAATCTTCTCCCAAGACATAGATATCTCCTTTGTACTGGGGACCAAGGACATGCGGTTTCTTCACCACCGTGAGCATTCCTTCCAGGCTTTCCCAATAATCGAGGGCATCGGTTTCTGGAGCATAAGCAGTCGGATTAGGCTTCACATCTGCTGGCATGCCCGCAGTGATATTCACAGCTTCTGGAAGAGGGGCTGTCCCATCTTTTGTGATCCAAGCATCGACCAGCATGGTCACTGTTAAACTATTCGTTGGTTCCTTAAAGGTCTTCCCTGCTCCCAAGGTAACCTCTTCCATATAGCCTTCCTTGACGGTACCGGTGATTTTCACCTTGTCGCCGACTTTCACCTTGTATTTGGAAACAACATAAATCCCATCTGAAGTCCGACTATTGCCATCCGATTCAATATCTTGGGCATAAAAACCATAGCGGTCTGTCTTGGTCACCACTGCATTTTGGATGGCCACTTTTTGGCCTTCCAGTGGAGAGCGTTGCGCTTCCCCTTGAATGTCCCCGATCTTAACCGTTTTCTCCTCAGTATCGTCTGAGGAACTGCTAGATGTCTCTTCTTTATCACTTGAAGCTCTCGTCGTAGCTTCTGTAGTTGTTGTTGTAGCGGAAATCGAATGATTTGTCGAGCCTTCCTCGCTACTAGTGTTCGTCACAAGCGCTGGCTCTGAAGTCGAAGCTGTGGTCTCGTCTGCAACTACCGTGAGGGCACTGCTAAAGACCCCCAACTGACTAGCCAATAAGGTGGCTACTCCCAGTAGGCGAATCTTTTTACCGTTTTTTCTCATGCGTTTCTCCATCCCTAAAAAGTTTTCCTCTTTTATTATAAGGGAATGACTTTGCATTTTCAAGCGCTTTCAAAAATATTTTTCAAAAAGAAAAACACTTCGACCCAAAAAGATCGAAGTGTCAAGAACTTAAGCTAAAATTGCCAGTGTCTGATACGGTTTCAGAATTACTTTTTCAGAAAGCTTTACATTCTCATAGTTGGACAAGAGCACGCGCCATGCTTGGTAGTCTTCTGGAATCGCTACTTCAACTTCACTTCCATAGAAATGATTGAGTACCAAGAGTTTTTGACCGTCTAAGTGGCGTTCAAAAGCATAGACTTCTTGACTATCTTCCAGTGCTGGCTGGTAGCTTCCTTCTGAAATGATCCGCATTTCTTTGCGCAAGCGAATCAATTCTTTATAGAAGGTAAAGATTGGTCCATCCATCTCCTTTTCAACGTTGAAGTCTTTATAGGACTTCCCAACTTTCAACCATGGCGTGCCTGTTGAAAAACCGGCATTTAGAGAAGCATCCCATTGCATGGGCGTACGTGAATTATCACGTGACTTAGCTTGGATAATCTTGAAGGCTTGCTCAGGTGACTTGCCTTGGTCCAAGAGCATTTGGTAAGCATTGATGGACTCGACATCCACGTAATCTGCCATCGAATCATAGTCTGGATCAATCATGCCGATTTCTTCCCCCATATAGATATAAGGGGTCCCACGTGACAAGTGAATGCTAGCTGCGAGCATGGTCGCTCCTTCATTGCGGAAGTTCTTGATATCTACAAAGCGATTCAAGGCACGAGGTTGGTCATGGTTATTCCAGAAGAGGGCACTCCAACCACCACGTTCACTCATTTCCTTGCCCCAAGTATGATAGAGACGTTTGAGCTCTTGCAGGAAGAAGGCTTTATCGAGACTGTTCAAGGGATGGGGTCGCAAATTTGTAGGCAAGCACACTTTGACTTCCCCGTTTCCCAATTAACCAGCTATCAAGAAATCGTCAAAGCTTCTGGTCTTCGCTCAGAAACCAATGTCATTCGTTTGGAACAAATCAGTATCGATGAAAAAGGAGCTAAAAAGACAGGTTTCCCTCTTCACCGTTTGGTTTGGAAAGTAACCCGGCAACGGGTGGTGGATGGTGTCGCTTCTGTCTTAGATATTGATTACCTAGACAGAGAGCTGATCCCTGGCCTGACCAAGGAAATTGCCCAGCACTCTATCTACCAATATATAGAAGAAGACTTGAAATTGCAGATTGGCTATGCCAAAAAAGAAATCTTGATTTCACCAATCGATAATCGTGACAAAATCTTACTGGATCTTGGAAAAGACAAACACGTTGTAACTGTCCGTTCCCAAGTTCACCTAGCAGACGGACGCCAATTCCAATTCACCGAAAGCCGACACAAATTAGACAAGTTTCATTTTGTCGACTATGCAGAACGGAGGAAATAAAAAGGAGGCTGGGACAAAAGTCCTAGCCTCTCAGTTATCTTTGGATTGTCGAGCAAGACGCAGTGGTTGAGTGGGCTCTACTACGCTGA
>OBVT01000367.1_pt1 | contig 10457 bp, 9 predicted proteins | sample 1476231 | NCBI WGS metagenome assembly OBVT01 (sample SAMEA2580031, study PRJEB22360) | human gut metagenome | reverse complement strand
ATTATGACAAACTTCCAGCTGTTATGTCCTGGGATGAGTTTGGGTTCAAGAAAGGGGAATTGGCTTTTGTGGCGCAGAATTATGAGACAAACGAACTCATAACCATCCTTGATAATCGTCGCCAAACCTCTATACGAAACTACTTTTTAAAGTATCCATTAAAAGCTCGCCAACAGGTGCAGTTTATCACGATGGATATGTCTGGAGCTTATATTCCACTTGCCAAAAGACTTTTTCCAAACGCTAAAATCGTTCTTGATCGTTTCCACATTATACAGCACCTTGGTCGTGCCTTTTTAAAGACAAGAATTGCGATTATGAACCAGTTCGATAAGAAGTCACTACCCTATCGAGCCTTGAAAAATCATTGGCGACTCTTCCAAAAGGACAGCCGTAAGTTATCTCTCAACTCTTTTTATTCAAAGACATTCCACCAAACCTTAAGTCCACATGAAGTTGTTGGGAAAACACTAGACTTTTCAGAAGAGCTTACCGACTACTATACACTTTATCAGATCTTACTTTTTCATTTTCAGGAGAAGAGAGTAGCTGAGTTCTTTGAGCTGATAGAGGAAAATAGGAGCAAGGTTAATCATTATTTTCAAACTGTCTTTAGGACTTTTCTTAGACACAAGCAATACATCAAAAACGCACTAGAAACGGACTATTCAAATGCAAAACTTGAAGCGACTAACAAGTTGATCAAAGACATCAAACGTCTAGGATTTGGTTTTAGAAACTTCATCAACTTTAGGAAGCGGATCTTAATCACTCTGAACATAAAAAAAGAGAAGACCTATCAGGTCCTCTCTAGATGTTAGCTTTTCGTCACCCACTACAGTTGACAAAGAGCCACTTAAGTTATAAGCAAAAGGAGGTTCTTCCGTCATTTTGACACTATCCGTTTCTAGCCAAGAAATTATAATTTCAAGGCCAGCATGTTAACTGTCATACCTGCTGCTGTTCCCAAAAGGTAGACGACATCTCCTTCTTTAACTAATCCATGATCTAATGAATAAGCCAAACCGAATGGAACAGATACAGAAACCATATTTCCGTAGTCAGTAACTATATTAAGGTATTGGTCTTCGGCAATACCCAATTTATCCATAACTAAAGATAAGGCACGGCTAGCTTGATGGGGAATGATATAGTCCACATCGGTTAGGGCTAAGTGAGTTTTCTCTTGGAATTCTTTGAACATATCAGGAAGCTTATGTGCTGATAAGAGGAGAATCTTCTTGCCCTTCATATCAAACATAAAGTCCGTTTTTGTCTTTTCTGAATATTTTTTAGGATGGTAAGAAGTCAAACCTCCACGGATTTCAGTATCATGGGCACCTTCTGACCAGGTATGTTGAAGACTTGCAATAACCCCTTTGTCTTGAGAACTTGCTTGGAAGATAAAGGCTGCTGCTCCGTCACTAAAGAGTTCAAAACTTTCTTTTTGTTTCGGATTAAGCCCCAAACTTCCAACTTCACTGGATACAATCAAAACACTATGGTATTCACCAGCCTCAATCAAATAAGACATTGTTGATAAAGCTGAGATAAAACTTGTACAAGTCGTATTGATATCCATGGCTGGGATGGCAAGTCCTTTTGCCACGCGCTCATGAATCAAGGCTGCTGTACAAGGAATAGGCTGCACACCAACTGCACTAGCTGAGACAAGACAATCAATGTCTTCAATTCTCAAATTGGCATTTTCCAGAGCTCGTTGGATAGCCACTTCGGCCAAATCCAACTGTGTTTCTTCATCTTCTACAACACGATAACGTGTTTGGTTTTTGAATTGTACGGTTTGTTTTGGAAGACAAACGCCATAACCTGCGATTTCAACATGTCTTTTTACTTCTGTCATTGTCATTCATCCTTTCATAAACGCTGAATACGTTTGAGTTTTCGACTGGTATCCCAATGATAATCGGAAAAATGGATTTCCGGAACCTTAAACTGCTTTTGTTGCGCCAAGAGTTGAAACTGAGCTGCGATTGCTGCTTCTACTTGCACGTCTCGTTGGCTGAGACAGACTTCAACAATCTTCTCTGAATGTTGCTTGACTTGATAGTCTCCAACATTTTCCACAAAGAGAATACAACGCCTGATAAAATCAGGATAGATTGTCACCTGTCCTCCATCCTGACCTTCAAAGTAGAAGATGTCATCAGAGCGACCTTCGACCTTGTCAATCCTTGTATAATGAGAACCACATGAACAAGGTTCAGGATTCTCAACCAAGATATCATTAAGTTTGTAGCGGTAAACAGGTTGACTGCTTCGCTTAAAATCCGTTATTACTGGATAAAATCGACGCTCATCCAGATACTCTTTCTCTACAAAAATGATATCCTCATTGAGGTGAAGATGTCCTGCAGAACAAGTGCAGGCTAGAAAACCTTCCGTCGCTTGATAAACCTGGTCAATAATGGGGAGCTTAAAAGCGCTCGAAATGCGAATTCTATCACTATCCTCTAGAATTTCTGCTACAGAGACAATTTTTTGCGGTGAGATAGACAAGTCTCCTGCCTTAAGACGCTTGCTCAACTCTATTAACATGGAAGCTGGTGCCACAACAATCGTCGGTTGATAATGATTAAGACGTTCAATATGTTCATCTGTATTTTTGAAAATATCGAAGTATTCTAATCGTATCAATGCTGTATTGATAGTCTGGTAGAGTTCATTATCTGCTCTCAGGAAAAAGGCAATTCGGTGGCCAAAAAGATGACCCTTGGGCAACATCTTAGCTAAAATAGCTGCCGCCCACATGCTTCGCTCTTTCTCAGTCGTGATGAAGAGGCCACGATGTCCCGATGTTCCTGAAGATAAACCAACAGCTACTTCACCTTTAAGTTCGGTGAAGTCACGAGTCTTTTCACTCTCAATAGCTAAGGCTAAAGCCTCATCACGATCGATGCCTTGAGTGTTTAACTCATTAAAATGCGCCATCATAAAGGTCTTATCCATATGGTCAAAGTCAGTAGGGACACCATTATTGAAATAAGGAGACTCTCGCTTTAGAAAATCCATATAGTTAGATAATTGCTTTTTCTGATAAGCTTCTAGGTCTGCTCTCGTTTTGAAGTTGTGAAGCCATCTGGTTTGGATAAAGGTTTTAAGAAAGGTTATTTTTTTCATACAAGATACGCTCTATCCTTTCTACAGGGTCATGGCTAACTAGTACTTCCGTCCCATCTTTTAGGATGTCCTCTAGTAACTCAGTTCCCTTAATATAATCCGACATATTATCCTGAACCAAGGACGGAATGAGGTGCATTTGTTTCGTATAAGGTAGCAAATCGACACCCCAGCACAAGTCCGCTGCGATAAAAAGATTATAATCTGGAAAGTAGAGACAAGCCTGACCCTTGGCATGGCCATCAACAGAGGCTACCAAGATACTTCCATCTCCAAATAAATCATAGGTCGGACGATAAGGAAAAGTTGAGTTTTGCTGATCAGCCTTGATTACTGTTACCTGTTTCTCAAAAGAGGCTGGTAAAAATTCCTTAAAAATCAAATCCTTCAACTTAGGCTTCTGATAAACCTCATAAACCTCCTGAGTCAGAAGGAAGCTCGCATTAGGAAAGAAGCCAGCTCCTCCCAAATGATCAGGATGCAGATGGGAAAGCATAACATGGGTAATGTCCTCAGGCCTAATCCCTTTCGCCTTCAACAAGTTTAAAATCTGATCCTTTTCTGTCATCTGCACCGGCGTTCCCAAACGATACAAGCCATAGCGAAGCTTGGTTTTAATATCGTAGTGATAACCTGTATCATAAAGCAGATAGCCTTTATCTCTGTGTTTGATTAGAAAGACACCGGCTGGAAAGGTCATCTTTTTATTCTTGACTTTCTTGAACAAAAGACCAGTATAGCTTGTACAATATCCCGCAGGAAAATAATCAATGCTTTCGATAATCTTGGACATATTGTTCAATCCCTTCTGAAATCGTTATTTTAGGCCTATAGCCCAAGTCACGCTCCGCCTTGCTAATATCCAAAGTCTGACTATAGCGTAGCAAATAATAGGTATAGCGTGTTAGGGCTGGCTCTCCTTTGAGCTTTAGATTCTTATAAATAAACTCCAAAATACTTGAAATAGCAGACACAAGTGGAGCTGGGATTTTGCGATAACGGATGGGATAGCCCAAACCTCTCAAGGTTTCCTCAATCAAGTCTCTAAATACTCTGGGTTCTCCATTGGTAATATTATAAACTTCTCCAGCTGCTTGAGGAGTTTCCAAAGCCAGACGAATAGCCAAAGCAACATTTTCCACACAGGTCATATCCATCAGTTGACGACCATCACCAATCAAAGGAATACCGATCTTCTGGCTAAGATTAAGAACACGTGGCAAAATGCTGGTGTCTCCAATCCCAAAAAGTCCACGAGGTCGCAATATAACACTAGACACATCAGGATAATCTTTAAATAGTTTTTCTGATGCCAATTTACTTCGAATGTAATTGTTAAGCCTATTTTCCTGAGGGGCATCGCTTTCTTTGATACCCAGCTGGTCTCTAGGCGCTGCATAGATACTTGGAGACGATACATATACCAAGCGCTCGATATTAGCCTCACGGCAGGCTTCAAGGACGTATTTAGTTCCTAAGACATTCGTTTGGTAAAAATCTTCCCAAGGACCCCAGACAGTTGACAAAGCACCGGCATGAATGACCATATCCATTTCCTGACAAGCTTTGGTCAAATCCTCTTGGTTTGTCAAATCTCCTTGAACAAAGGTCACAGAGGCATTTACCAGAGATTGGCCAATTGTATGATTACGACCGAAAGCTCGGACTTGATAACCGTGATCAACCAATTCTTCCACGACATATTTGCCTAAGAAACCTGTAGCCCCCGTTACTAAAACTTTCTTCATCGTTTTTTCTCCTTGTCTGCAAGTAGGCGAGCAATTTCACCCTCCACTACTTCTGTAGGATGATATGACTTGGCAGCATGACTTAAAGCCTTTAGCTCTGACCAATCTTTCTTAGCCAACAACGCCTCAAAAGCTTTCCCAATTGCCTTATCATCCTCTCTTTTAACAGTCAAAGCTACACCTGCCTCAAGTCCACGAATAGCATAGTCATACTGGTCATAATCGTGTGGCAGTATTAGGGCTGGCTTGTTATTTATAATACATTGGAAAAAAATACCTGAACCACCATGGTGAATAACATAATCCATCTGGGGAATGTACTCATTGTAGGGAAGATAAGAAACCACTGAAACATTATCCATTAATTTTTGGCATTGGAATTCTTGTCCACCAAGACCTAAAGTTACAAAAAACTGACACTCAGGATGAGACTTAGCTAACAGCTTCGTTTGGTATATCAAATTATTCTTTGCCCAGTCCAATTGGGTACCACAAGTCACAAAGACAATTTTACGATTTGCAAAAGGCGACAAATCAAGAGGATAATCCTCACATCGCTCAACTGAACCTCCAGTTGGACCCACCCAGAGATAATGTTCTGGGAATCCTTTTTTGATTTCCAATTCTTTCATACCTATTCCTAAAATAGAATACGGTGAATAGATGCTCTCTTGTCCATTTTGGTCGTACATCTTAAAACCATAGCGTTTTAATCGATTTCGTAATAAAAAAGCGGCGGAATACTTCAAAAAACGTGTCATTTTTCTGCCTAGCCATTGTTGAATCAATTGATTGCGATTCTTCGGACTTCCCATTCCTCCGAAGAAACAAGGAGGACCATCCGTCGTTTCAATAGCAAATTGTGTAGCCATTGTCGTTATCCACGGAATCCCCATTTGCTCTGCAACAAGTCCACCCGACAAACTGACATAATCGGCAATGACTAAATCAGGTTGGCTTACTTTCCATTCCGATAGTAATTGATCGGAAACAAGATTAATAATATCAAGACTAGCTGATAGTTGACGATAAGCAGAAAAAAGGCCCAATTGCTCCTTATTATTAGCCACCCTTTCAAAGTCCATTTCATGACCTTCAAGAATAGTAACAACCTTAAAGCCTGCTTCCTCAGCTACTGCACGTTTCTGCTGTCCTGTGAATAAACGAATATCATAGCGAGGATTTTTTAATAAAGGCATTAGCAGATTCATGGTTGGATAAAGATGCCCACTTAATGGAACGATGACCACGTCAATTTTTAGTTTTCCCATAACATTAGCATAGCAAATTTTTTTTGAAAGAACTACTCAAAACCAAATACTATCTAAACTCATTTTCTCTGAATAGATACACTTCTTCAGTAAGATTTTTCATCCATTAATCAATCAAAGCTTGCCACAAATACTTTAACATAAAACTTTTCAATATTTTTTAGCAAGAATCCCCTAACTTACCTCCATCATGACAAACATTCTTTCCAAAGGAATTGAGAGGTAGTTTTCTGTTTCAGTAAAATCTGATAAACTAGAGCTATGCAAACAACAGACTCATTTAGTAAGGCAATTATTTTGGGAGCTACAGGAGGAATTGGACGTCACCTAGCAACTGAACTGGCAAAACATCTTGATTTTCTGGTTCTAGTAGGCCGAAATCCAGACAAATTAGTCCAACTGCAAAATGAATTAGCTGGAAGCAAGGCACAACTTTCAATTAAGGTTTTAAATCTGTGTGATAAGGAAGCACTGGAGAATTTTGGAAAGGCATTAGATGCTGACCTTCTGGTCAATTGTGCAGGACTAGCTAGCTTCTCCATAGGAAGTGATTTAGCCACAGAAAAGGAACAAGAGCTCTGGCAGGTGAACTACCATACTCCAGTCCAGCTAATGAAATTGCTAGTGCAGAAAAATCAGAAAATCCGACTAGTCCAACTTTCCTCACTAGCAGCTCTTTTTCCCCATCCCTATTTAGCGGCATACAGTGCCAGTAAGGCTGCCTTGCAGAACTACACTCTTGCTCTTCAGGAGGAACTATGTCAATCAGATTCCCCGGTCCAGCTAGGTCTGTATATTCTTGGACCAGTCCAAACAGCTATTTTTCCTCCTAAACTAGTAGAAGCATTGGGAGGCAGTCGCTTGCAGATGAAGCCTGAGAAAGTCGCTCAGCAGTTGATCCGATTCATAGAAAGGGATACTTCCTATGCTGTTATCGGCCTTCGCTATCGATTGTTGATTTATCTAGGAAAGCTACTCCCTCAAAAATGGATTATACATTTCATTTCTAGATATTTACGAAAGGGACTTAACATATGAAACTAATTTTTATAATTATAGCAGTCGCCTATCTCCTTCTCTTCCTCGTTCGATGGCTACTGTCACTAATCTATTACAAAAAAGGCAAATCTGATGTTACTGACTTTCCAGAAGAACTATTTACAGTGGTCCAACCAATTCTCTCCGGTGACCCTCGCTTGGAGAGTGATTTACGAGCCAATCTGCAGCAAACAAAAACAGTAGAATTTTACTGGTTAATTGACCAGTCTGACACAGAAGCTCAGCGTGTAGCGAACAAAATTTGCCAAGATGAGTTATTTTCTCAGCGTATCCGAATCTTTCTTATTGAAGATGTCCCTCAGGGGATTAATCCAAAGAGTTATAAGATTGAGCAAGTTGTAGAGGATCTGACCCGACCTTACCTCATTGTTTTGGACGATGATAGTGTAATTGATTTTTCTAAAATGGGGGAACTGACTGCCTATCTGGGTCAAGAAGTCATTTTGACTGGGATACCCTATAACCAAGAGAGAAGCAATTTCTGGTCCAAGCTGGTAGCAGCATTCGTCAATGGCAATTCCTTAATCACCTATTTCACAATGGCACAAGTTGAAGCCAATCACTCTATCAATGGAATGTTTTATATCCTACCAGTAAATCTTGTAAAAGACCAAGATCTCTTTACAGCTATCAAAGATTATCTTTGTGATGATTTGGCAGTGGCTGATTTTCTAAGTAGTAAAGGGGTATCCATTGTTCAAACTCGAGTTACCTGTAATGTCCGTACGACCATCAAGAGTGCCACGCAGTATTTGCTCCAGATGAAGCGTTGGCTTCTCTTTAGTTCCATCTATTTAAAAAAACACCTGGACTTCAAGGTCTTTACCCTCATTGGCTTAACAAGTTTTCTGCCTCTTCCAATCATACTTTTGACTCTTTTTTTAGGTTGGCCTTATCTACTTGTAGCTCTGGTTCTACTACTGATTAAGGCAATCTGGATGCTCCTTTATAGACAAAGCATACTAATGAATCAACTACACTTGGACGAAGTCCTATACGAAGTACTTAATGATTTCTTACTTCCATGGTTATTTCTTTATGTCCTATTGACTCCTCCTGTGATAAACTGGCGGGGTCGAAAGATACGTGTGACGGATGGGAAGATTCGTTATGAGTAAGATGAAGTCGTATCTAGATTGTTTGTCTGATTTATCTCCTGATCAGACATTGTTGACATCTGATTGCTTAGTCCTCTTTCTTAGTGGGAGCAGTGATTACACTTGTGCTGGACTGACAGCTGGGCAACTTGACCTCCTCCATGCTATTTGTCCATCTGATTATTCAGTAGTAGCCAGTAATTTTCCTTTCAATCAAAGATTTGATCATATGAAGTCTCCTAAAGTATCACTTTTATCGGCTTCTTTAGCAAACATTGTCTACTACTGGCATACAGTTTTGAACCCTTGTTTTCAAAAACTTTTACAAGTACACATGTCTCCCTTGTTAGAAACTAAGGAAGTGATTGTTGTCTGTAAGAGTTCAGGAGTCAATATGCTTACCCAATGGTTGAATCATTTGGATAACGAGATATCCCTTCCAAGATTTCGCATAATTGCACTTGGACCTGTCTCCCAAAAACTCTTAGACAACAAAAAGCTAGAGGTATTGGTGATTAAAGGAAAAAAAGATCCATATTCTCAATTCTTGGATTCCCACCAAGCGGATATCCTAGTGGATTCGGATCATTATAGCTATGAATACAAAGAAGATGTGAAAGGAATCATTCATGACTGGATTAGACAAAGTGATAAAAATCGATGTGATAAGCGTTCCATTTAGTGGTCATTTATTTCCGACCTTGACACTGGTGAAACCCTTGTTAGAAGACCCTCGTTTTCAAATACGTGTCATTACAGGTTATCAAAAGAAGAAATTAGTTGAAAAAATTGGCTTTGACTGTGTTGCCTTATTTCCAGATCGTCCGACAGTGATGGAAGATATCGCCAATACCTCAAAGCAAGCAAAACCACATATTATGTACCAACAATTAATCGCAAATAGCAAACTAATTCCAGAAGTTATAGACGAAATCAAGCGAATTTGGGAGTCCGATGGAAAACCAGATTTGATTATTGCAGATTTCATTGCAGCTCCTGCTGGTATTTTAGCAGACCGTTTGGGAATTCCCTGGATTACGACCCTCCCAAGTCCAGTAGCTATTGAGAGTCGCACAACTACTCCTGCTTATTTAGGAGGTTGGAAACCCCATCAGGGAATCCTCTACAAATGTAGAGATGCACTGGGTAGACAGATTATTCGCATGGCAAAAAGAATTGGCTTTGCACTTGTTAAAAGAAATCTTAAAAATTTACAAGATTTCAAACTTTATAGAGAGGATGGTACAGAAACCATCTATTCTCCTTATTCAATTCTGGCTCTGGGAATAAAAGAGTTGGAGTTTAGAGATGATTTTCCATCCCATCTTAAGTGGGTTGGTTATCGCTGCCTTTCTTTTGACAAACTACCCAAGGAACAAGAACAGTATTTCACGACCTCTCAAAAACGCGTGTTAGTGACTTGTGGTACCCATTTAAAATGGGAAAAAGAAAGAATGGTGAAATTGGCCAAAATGCTAAGTCAAGAATATCCTGACTATCATTTCTATGTCACACTAGGTAACCCAAGTGGTTTGCAAAATCCGCCACATCATCTAAATAACAATCTTTTACTTTTTGATTATCTGCCCTACACAGACATTCTAGATAAAATGGACTTTGCGATACATCACGCTGGTTCAGGTATTCTAATGGGATGTATCGAACAAGGCATTCCTAGCCTTATTCTTCCTCAAGATTTTGATCAGTTTGATAACGCCTTACGAGCTGAGTTAGCCCAGGTAGGACTTGTCTCACGAAAAAAAACAGAGTCTGAAGTCTTAGATTTATTCCAAGCATTAATTTCTCAAAAAGATTGGTCTAAATTACATTCTCTAACTCAGATAAGCAAAGCCTATCAACCTACAGAAATACTTTATCAAGAGATTGAAAGACTCTTAAACATAGATCAATAATCTTATTAACAAAACTTAGGTCCTCTCCTAAGTTTTTTTGTAACTTTTAGTCATTATAAAAAGCCGACCAAAGGTCAGCTTTCTATAGTCTAATATCTCTCAGCAAGTTCGTAATAAGTGCGAACGACACGTCCTTTATAATGCACTCTGACTTTCCGTAGCCAAAGGCTATCACCTTTTTCAAGGGTATAGAAGTCATCTCGACTAACGAAGAAGTTACGTTTTGCC
>OBVT01000362.1_pt1 | contig 10653 bp, 9 predicted proteins | sample 1476231 | NCBI WGS metagenome assembly OBVT01 (sample SAMEA2580031, study PRJEB22360) | human gut metagenome | reverse complement strand
CATTTTGATCATTTGAGCACCAACGGCACCTGTAGCACCGACAACAGCAACTGTGTATCCCATAGTAAATCCTCTTTCAAAATTTTCTAAAAATTGAGTATTTGTACTATTATACAATTTTTTGGCATAAATGAAAAGTACCAACAGTAGGAAAAAATCCTGATTCTAAGACCAGGATTTTTAATGGTTATTTATCATAAAAGCTCTTTAATTCAGGTCATAGTTCAAATCACTTAAATCTTTCTTACCTTGTGTTTCTTCAGCAAGAAATGGAACTTGATGGATCCCCTTTACACCTGCTACGATAGACGCTGGAAAGGAAACAATTTCTTGATTGATGTGGCTGACATTACTGTTAACAATTCGCTTCGCTGCAGCAAGATCTTCATTTTCGTCAGCAATTTCCTTTTGTAGGGCCAAGAATTGGTTAGAAGACAAGAGCTCTGGATAGTTTTCACCCACTGCACGAATTTGTGCCAAGACATCATTTTGATTGGTAATGACTTGGTTGGATTCTTGAATAGTTGCTCCTTGGCGTAAAGCAACTAAATCAGTGAAAATCTCTTGCTCATGTTTGGCATAAGCTTTGGCTACTTTTAGCATTTCCGAAATGGTATCATAGCGTTTTACGAGAACGATATCGACCGTTCTCTTTGATTCTTCAATGGTCACTAGATAGCGATTGAGACGATTTCCTACACTAATAAACCAAATAGCCAATAGGGCAACAAATATGATTAAGCCGATAATGAGATTCATGATGCTTCTCCTTCAAAAATTGCTGTTATTTCTTTAATTAAAGCTAGTTCTCTGCATAATTTATGATATTCAGATACCAAAGATAGTTGATCAATATCTTCTGGTTTTTGGGGCGTCGGAAAGATATAGCGATCGGTATACAAAGAAATAAATAGTTTCTTGTCTTTCAAAAATACACACATGGCATTTTGAGAAATTTGTCGATCAAACCATTCCAACATCTTAGGGGTGAGAAATTTACGGGCAGACAATTCATCCGTGCAGTAGATATTGTAATTTTCGTTATTGCGAATATCCTCGGTTTCAATCTGCACTTCATCCCCTCTGGCTCCAGGATAAACCCCATTCACCTCCCTCTTAAAAAGAAAGGATTTCTTGGTCGGAACCACCCGAAGATGACCCGAGAAATTGATCGGTAGACATAAAGAGAACACTTGTCCAAGGAAATCTGTAACTTCCACATGTTCCGTCCTCGTATGACCATTAGATGTCCGGTAACGAGTCTCCGTATGATGGGCATAGAGATTTGACACCGTTAGCTCTTTGTCATCATGAAACGATAGTTCTTTAAAACATAGAAAATCAGTCGACCGAGGATATAAATGCGAAAGAGCTTCAGAAGGGATGGAACCGTCCTCTTTGATCGAAGCCTTAGGAAAAACTTCCTTTAATACAGGCGACAGGATATCATCAAGATAGATCTCATCGTTCGAACGAATTCGATCCCCAAACAAGGCTTTTCGTTTTTTATATTGCGGCCAATAATACAAACCAACAACTAAAAGGATCAAAGGAATAGCTGCAAAACGCAATAAAATGAGAGACAGTATGGCGCAAATAATACCAAAAGATCGCAAAACATTCCACTGAAGATTGTTCTTCATCTGTTCTCGGATCAATCCGATGGCATCCTGAAATGGTTTGGAGTTTTCAAGCTCCTCAATTTTCTGCGAATAGTCTGTAGATGCTGAATCATTAGAATGATAGAAATCTCCCAATCAACTCCACTCCTTTCTGACCTAGGCACTTTACTATATTATAACACCAACATAACTTTGTAGCAACTGTATTATAATAGTTTTCAGTTCTTTGAAGACACAAAAAAATCCTGATCCGAAGACCAGGATTTGAGGCACCTTTCGGTGAGAACAGCCGGTTCACACAACTGTTCAAGATCCGCTCCTGCGTTACAATTGAATGTAGACCTCCTCAGCGCAAAAGGCTCCTAAGAGCCAATCGACTCATCGCATAAATCTAGTTTACCATGAACATCCACAAACTGTCAAGAAGGTAGGTACTTGCTTCCTTCTCGAATACTCAAAGGAGATAACTGCTCTCGATAGCGGTCGATAAAGGCCCCTACCCAATCCGGATTAACCTTGGAATAATTGCGTAAACTCCAGCCGATTGCCTTATTTATAAAGAACTCGCTTTGACCTAGATTATTGAGGATCACTTTTTCTAACAAATCCGTATCTGTTTTTTCTTTCCTCATAAGCTGGTGATCAATGGCAATCCGCCTCAACCAAAAGTCCTGATCCTTACTCCAATCCAGCATAACCTGCTTGGTTTCTGGATAGTGAAAAGTAATCTCTCCGATGATAAGGTCCAATTGATCTATACTGTCCCACCATGATTTGGTTTGAGCCAATTCCTTTAGCTTTGGAAAATCTTCAGGTCTAAGCTCCTTCTTCTTTTTATCCAGATAATCCATAGCAATATATTGAAACTCACGGTAAGGTTGCTGCCAACACTCTTCCACAAAAGTCCAATCAATTGGATTTTTTATGAAAGGCTTAAAAAACTCTCTTTCAATCTTTTTGAGAATTGGTTTTTGAACGCCAAGAAAGCTGAATTTATTTTTCATATAAGCTTCCATATCAGGGATCTTTTCAGGAACTGTTGCTGCTTCTAAAATGGGAATCAAGTCTTCAATCTTCATCCTCTTCCTCACATTTCAAGAGTGTTACCGGCCCATCGATCGTCTTTTGCATCCAGATTATATCATGCCATTTGTTAAACTTATAGCCAATCTTTGGGAAATGTGCGACTTGGACATAGCCCCGCTTTTCATGCATGGCAATGCTCGCTTCGTTCGGAACTGCGATACAAGCCAGAAAGCGTAAGTAGCCTCGTGCTTGCAACTTCTCTTCTAAGGCAGTATAAAGAGCCGATCCGATCCCTTGTCCACGCGCTTCTTTTGCTACATAAATAGACAATTCAGTGGTCCAATCATAGGCAGCGCGTGCATAATAGGTCGAGGCATAGGCATACCCCACAACTTTCCCATCCACTTCTGCAACCAAATAAGGAAATTGGGTCAGCGTTTTTGTGATGCGGCTTTCAAATTCCTGGACAGTCGGCACATCAACCTCAAAGGTAATGGCTGTCTCTGTTACATAAGGTTGGTAAATCGCTCGGATAGCTGCTGCATCACTAAGTTGAACAGGTCGAATAATCATGGTGTCCTCCTAATTAGATTATACCTAGTATACCGATATGCCTTCTCACTGTCAATGAAGGACTAGCAGCAAGCAAAAAATCCTGGAATTGTATCCAGGATTTCCATTCTTCTTAAACCGTTTGACGTAATCCCATCATCCGGTAAAGAAATAAAGCACTCGGAGCTTTCAAAAAGCTCTTTTGCTTGGAATTTGTTGATTTTAGCACATAGTTAGGTTTGACTGTTTTGGTGACTGTCTTTGCTTGTTTAAGATTCAGACCCGTTTGTTTTTTATACGGTTGAACTTTCGACGGTTGATGGGGGACTTTCACGGCACTTACTTGAAGGGGGGGTTCTTTGACTTTCAAGGCTTGTCCAACTGGTTGTGAAGCAGGAGCAGATAGTCCTGCTTGAGCTGAATGAGAGAGTTGACTCATGGTTTGATTGTTTCTGACTTCGACATGGTTTAGGATACCTCCATTTAGATTGAGGTGATCAGTCACACCTATATCAAATGGCGCTACAAATACATTGTCCTCAATGGTGACATTTTTAATATCTCCATAGCGCGTTTCAACATCAATCGATCCACGATGCTTGTTGTAGATATCGCTCTTCGTCCCTGTACGCTCCAAGAGATTGTGGTGAACCCGAATTCCTTCTTCATTCAAATCAAAGTTATGGCCCTTAAAGACAGTCGTCAAGCGAATTCCAGCATCACCGATATTGTCTTTAATCCGATTGTAGGCAATTTCATGACCTTTTCCACCAAAGATCCCAACACCTCCAGCACGCCAACCAAGTTCAATCGTATTGTGCAAGAATTTATTATTTTCTGCTACTGCTGATTCTGTTCCATCTGCAATACTTGACCAGCTGGCTAGTCCGTCATCTCCATTTCCACGAATACTAGAATTGCGGACAATCGAATTCTTAGTCCCTTGGGCAAAGTTGACTCCGTCAGCCAGGTTGTTTCGCAAACGGACATTTTCTACTACTAGACCATCTGTGTACTTCATATCATTTTTTCCAGCATAATCGCCAATCCACATGCCGACTTCAAAATGTTCGGCCCAAATATCGTGAATATGAGAATTCTTCCCTGGCGTTCCAGAAATGGCCTTGTACTGAGCATTTTCACCATAGCGTGAACGAAGGTTGGAAGAAAGATAGACATCGCTAAATTCAACATGGTTGTCTTGGTGAAGGAAGTCAAATCCACCGCCACCAGCTTGGTCACTTGTAAAATGCAGTTGGGTATGCCAGATACCAGCCCCTGAAATCTTCATATCAGAAGCATCGATACCGACTTTTCGATTGAGATTAAATCGCCCAGCTGGGATATAGACATTCTTTCCGCTTTGTTTAGCTTCATAAATCGCATCATAGAGGGCCTGGCTGTCATCAGTATCATCGTTTGGCGTAGCTCCTTTAGAAACAATATTGATAGCATTGTCCTCTTGAGCAATCGGGTCAGGAGCTTGCTCGAATTCCACAAAGTCAAGGCCGTAATGGACGTCGTCTGACTTGTTTTTCACCAGTGAAACCACATCTCCTTTTTGAAGCTGAACTCCTGGAAGTAGGCTGTGTACTTCATCAAATTGGAAGCGGGCACGTGTATCAGCCTGTGCACTATCGTGTACACCTTTGTCATTCAAATACTGCCAGTTAGATGAGGACGAAAGATCCAATTGTTGAACACTATGACCATTCACCTGTACATCGAGTTGTCCACTTGCTCCATCTGGCACTGTGTAGCGTACGGTTAAGGCATTGGCTGGTTCATTGACCTTAAAGGAAACACCATCTCCTTTTTCTTTTAAAGCGACATAAGTCTGATCAGAAGCTTCAATAGCTGTTGAGTGACTATCTCGAGACTGCTCTACCTCTGCCTTTCCAAGGAGGTTCCCTTTGTCTGCCTCATAACGGGTGTAAGGCATAGATGCTCCATATTGGCTGGTATCTACTTGAGAGCTTGCGGGATCAGAGGTTGTCGCTTCTTGCCCTTGTGTTTGGACTTGTACCTGCTCTCCAGCTTGATCAGCTGCCACAGATTGTCCAGTCAAAAAACAAGCCCCCATGATCGCAATCACGACAGAAAAGACTCCAAGCTTAGATTTGCGAATGCCAAAAGTGATATCTTTGTTTAAATGATTCATCACACATTTCTCCTTTTATTTTTTACAACGATTCTATCCTAATAAAAATTATCATGACAAACAAGGTGAATTGTGTGAATATTCTGTATCAATTTGTTGCAGAAATGTTAACCTTTTTATGTAGTAATAAAAGTGAGTAAGAAAAAAGAGGCTGAGAATGCTTTCTCAAACCTCTTTTGATGACACGCGCTTATTCCGCTTTTTTATTTGAAAATTGGCTATTGTAGAGCTCATAGTAGAATCCTTTATCTGCTAACAAGGATTGGTGATTTCCTTGCTCGATGATTTGGCCATCTTTGAGGACAAGGATTTTATCAGCTTCTTGAATGGTAGACAAGCGGTGAGCAATGACAAAGCTAGTCCGCCCTTTCATCAAATTCTTCATGGCTTTTTGAATCAAGAGTTCTAAACGCGTATCGACAGAAGACGTCGCTTCATCCAAAATCAAGATTTTAGGATCCGCTAGGAGCGCACGCGCAATGGTTAGGAGTTGCTTTTGCCCTAGAGAAATATTGCTAGACTCCTGGTTCATTTCCATATTGTAACCACCAGGGAGTGTCCTGATAAAGTGATCGACATTGGCTGCCTTTGCAGCTTCTACAATTTCTTCATCCGTTGCCTCGAGATTACCAAAGCGAAGGTTTTCTTTGATGGTTCCTTCATATAACCAAGCATCCTGAAGCACCATTCCGAATTGTTTGCGGTAATCTTGGCGAGATAGATGACGAATATCATGACCATCCACCGTAATCGATCCTGCAGTCACATCGTAAAAGCGCATGAGCAAATTAATCAGGGTTGTTTTCCCTGCTCCGGTCGGTCCGACAATGGCCACCATTTCACCTGGTTTGACTTCAAGGTTGAAATCACGAATCAAGGGTTTGTCCGCTACATATTGGAAATCAACGTTTTTAAAGCTGACTTGCCCTGTCAAGTCTCCAGAGAGGGTTTCTGTCACATCTGCTACTTCATCTGGCTCATCCATGACTTGGAAAATCCGATCTAGAGACGACTTAGCACTTTGTAGCTGCCCTGCCAATTGGGTTAAGTTTTGAATCGGTTGGTTGATCTGCCAAACATATTGAACGAAGGCCTGCATATTCCCGACAGTCAAACGACCTGCTAACACTTGCAAACCACCAAACAAAGCGATAATGAGATAGGTCAAATCTGAAATCCCATTTAAAATCGGCATCATTAAGCCAGAAATGAAATTAGCCTTGAATCCTACTTTTTGAAGGTGATGGGTAATATCATGAAACTCTTCCTGGGAAGATTTTTCCCGAACGTAGAGCTTAAGGACATTAAAGCCTGTTAAATTTTCTTGCACAAAGCCGTTCATTGCCCCCAAAACATCTGCCTGCTCTTTAAAGTAAGGCTGAGATTTTTTCATGATAAATCGAGCACTGAAATAAGTGATCGGAATGGACAAGATGACCACTAGCCCCAGCTGCATGTTTAAGTACAAGACCATGCTGATGACAAAGAGCAAGGTAAAGATAGCATTAACGATTTGTAAGAAGGACTGTTGCAAGGCATTCGAGACAGTTTCGACATCGCTAGTAAAACGTCCGAGCAAATCTCCGAACTGATGCCGGTCAAAAAAAGAAACGGGAATGTGATTGATTTTATGGGACAAATCATTTCGCATGTCCTGAACGGTCTTTTGAACAGCATTAGTCATGAAATAGTTGGAATAATAAGATCCCAACTCATAGAGGACCCCACGGAATAGATAGAGCGTCATAATGATCGCGATATAGGAGGTGTTAAGACCAGCTCCCGCAAGGCCTTTTGCCATATCCATGAGATTTTTTGTCAACTCAGTAATCGCAAGCCCCAAAACAAAGGGTTCGACAACACTCATGACGACACTCAGGATTTTTAAGAAAATGGACAAGCAAACTTCCAAGCGATAGGCTCTCAAGTAAGTCCATAGTCTACTAAAACTGTTTTGTTCTTGTTTCATCTGCTTCTCCTTTCTATTCCTCTGTCAATGATGGACTATCGAGCTGCGAATTAGCAATTTCACGATAGATCTCATTGCTTTCCATCAATTCATCGTGGGTTCCTCGACCGACAATTTCCCCTTGGTCCAAGACAATTATTTGATCCGCATCCATAATGGTTCCCACACGTTGCGCTACGATCAAAACGGTCGCATCTCCTGTAACTTCTTTGAGACGCTTCCGCAAAGTGGCATCCGTCTTGTAGTCCAAAGCAGAGAAGGAATCATCGAAAATAAAGATATCCGGATCTTTGACAACGGCACGAGCGATAGACAAGCGTTGTTTTTGACCACCTGAAAGGTTGCTACCACCTTCTGCCAAATGCGTATCAAAGCGTTCCTCACGGCTGTCGATAAATTCCTTGGCTTGGGAAATTTCAGCCGCTTGTTCTAGCTCTTGTACAGAGGCATCTTCTTTCCCATAACGAAGGTTCTCAGCAATGGTTCCTGTAAAGAGCAAGGCCTTTTGCGGAATAAAACCAATCTTTTGGCGAAGGGCTTTCAGATTGTAGTCACGGACATCCACACCATCGACCAAAATCTTCCCAAGCGTTACATCATAGAATCGAGGAATCAACTGCACAAGTGAAGATTTCCCAGAACCAGTCGAGCCAATAAAGGCAATCGTTTCGCCAGGTTTGGCCTGAAAGGAAATGTTGTGAAGAACTGGACTCTCCGTCTCACCTGGATAGGCAAAGGTGACATTGTCAAATTCCAAATAGCCACGAGACGTTGTTTCTGTTACACCATTCTCATTTGGATCGATCGAAATGGGCATGTCCATGATTTCCTTGAGACGACGGCTAGAAACCGCAGTCCGAGGATACATGGTAAAGAGATTGGCTAAAAAGAGGAAAGATAAGAGCGCGTGGAAGCTATACTCAATAAAGGCAACCAGATCCCCAATTTTCAAACTACCGTCATGAAGAGGATCCAAAGCAAACCAGACAATCGCCACAATCATAGCAATAATGATCTGCACAAATAGGGGTTCTGTCAAACCAGTTAGTTTGAACAATTTATTCGAGTTCTCTGCGTAGACTTCATTTTCAGCCGCAAATTTATCCTCTTGGAATTCTTCACGGGCAAAGGCACGAATCACACGAAGTCCAGTCAAATTTTCACGTGCAAATTGATTAAGATGGTCCAGGGTCTTTTGTTGCTTCTCAGAAAGTGGACGTGTCTTAACTGCTACATACCAGACGACGACAGCAAGAAATGGTACAGATACCGCTACAATCCACGCTAAAGAAGGACTGGTTGTCAGAATCAAGAGAACACTGGAAACCATCATCAAGGGTGTGATGACCCCCATCTTCAACATAGAATCCGCAAACTGCATCAAAACAAAGGCATCCGAAGTCAAGCGAGTGACCAATGACGATACCCCAATTTGCTCATACTCGCGATGCGAGTACTCCTGTAACTTAGCATAGAGGTCATTGCGCATATCACGGACCATAGTGGTCGTTAGTTGACCAACCGCGTAAGACAAGATAATCCGCCCCAAAATCCCAAGCAAAATAATCGCAAACATGACCCAGCCCCAGAAATAAAGCCGATCCACATCACGCGGGTTAATCCCCTCATCAATCATGCGAGCCAGAATCGTTGGCAAACCTAAATTGACAATGACAAAAAGGATGGCCGAAAATAGATTCAGGGCTAGCCACTTGGGATACTTTTTCAAGTAAGACCAAATATATTGCATAGATGATTCTCCTTTTCCATAAATAATTTCCTAGATCATACAGAAAAGAGGGAGTGAGACGAAATCATTTTCAAAGAAAATCATTCCTGCCCCAGTCCCATCTGTAGTCTCATTCATTATACCAAACCAGCTATAAAAGTAAAGCAAAAGAGCAGGTTTTCCTGCTCTTCATTTAGTTTATTTTGTACGTTTGAATTTAGCATTTTTAAGAAGCGACGATGCAAATTGATTCGTAGATTCTTGATCTTTTGTAAAGCTAAATGTTAGGGTATCTCCATTAATCTTATATCTAACCTTCTCACCTTTGTCTTCTAGCGCACCAATTGTTTTAGTTTTTTGATTAACTCTAATTTCTGTTGAATCTGTAGTTTTATGGCCTGGTCTTTTAGTTTTAATAGTTAAATATCCTTTTGAATCGTTAATATCAATGGACAACTCCAAGGAATATTTATTGTTTAGAGAATCAATATCTGAACTGGAAGCTCCTTGATCTTTAAGAATTTTCTTCATTTCTGCTGTAGATGGTTTGTAAACATAGGTTCCGTTGTCACCTTTTGCACCACACGCAGTTAAAAGAAAAATAGCAAAGAAAGCTACTAGAGCCAAAAGAAACTGTTTAAAGTTTTTCATAATTTCTCCTCATTTCATAGAATATCCCTATTATAGCAACAATTCCATTGCATCGCAATGAAATTGTTACATTATTTAGTTTGACTGGGTTCAAACTATTGCTATTAGATAAAAATCAAAAATTTAGTTAGAATTCTAATAGATAATCATAATAAATACACATAAAAAGGTAGGATTTAGATCCCACCTCTATTAACTATTTAACTTTTTTAAACTTAGCAATTTTCATGTAGTTATTAAACATGTCTGTGTCACCCATTAAAGAATTCTTCACATCCTTAATCGTTAACACATTTCCTGAAACTTGATAAGTAATTTCCGCTTTCCCATACTCATTTTCTGAGACAAGAGTTTTAGCTTTTTGGTCTACTTCCAACTTAATCACTTGATTAACATTTTGACCACCTGCATTCGTGTCTACTTTCATCTCGCCTTTCTTATCCTTAATTGTAATAGAAATAGTAAATGAGTAATTATCACCTATCAAAGATTGAAATTCACTTGGCATAATTTCTTTGATTTCATCTTTAGTAGGCTCAAACACGTAAGTACCGTTGTCGCTTTTTGCGCCACAAGCTACCAAAAAGACTGCTGCAAAGACAGCTACAACAGCTAACAAAAGACGTTTAAAATTTTTCATCATCTTCCCCTTTATGATATGATTTATAGCCATTATAGCAACAAATTAGCAACATCTCAAGGGAATATAGCAAATGTAAAATCATTGTAACATCATTAAAACTGCACTATTTAGTAGGTTTAGAGAAAATAAAGAGAGCTACACATGTTAGCTTTATAAAAGCCCTCTATTCACATTCTATCATCATTATTTTCAACGACAAAAAAACCGAGGCCTAAACCTCGGTTTTCGTTTTGATTGGAAACTCTATTATTTAAGAGTAACTGAAGCTCCAGCTTCTTCCAATTTAGCTTTGATTTCTTC
>OBVT01000358.1_pt1 | contig 10738 bp, 7 predicted proteins | sample 1476231 | NCBI WGS metagenome assembly OBVT01 (sample SAMEA2580031, study PRJEB22360) | human gut metagenome | reverse complement strand
CACTATAGAGTTGCGGATTTTCAAGTTTATCAAGCATACTATAATCTGGCTCCCCATGACGAACAAAGATAATCTTCATATTAAGATCCCCATAAAACTATCCAATCTTGATTCCGCAATCTTGCCACTGCTTCAGTGTTTTAGAGAATTTCTTCTGGTTGGCAACTCCGACAGCAGACAAATCGACAGAAACCTGATAATTCTCCTTGACAGCTGCCAAAACGGAAGCCTTGACACAGCCATTGCCATCTACCCCTATAAACTCTATGCTTTTAGCACCGTTTCCCTCTAAAAAATCTTTTAAATCTGGATTAGTAAAGCAAGAAGCCCGACGCTTTTCAAAAATACGAGAAGATACAACCAGCAAGTCGGTCGCAAATTTCTTCTTCCTATCTTTTCTCTCCCAGAAAAAACGATTGAGAATATAGATAACTCGGTCGCTAGGATAGGTAGCAATTTTGTCATTTACAGCTGCAGTCAGTTTTTCATGATATGCTTTTCCTACAGCAACGTAATCTGACTGCATGTCTACAACTAATAAATAGTCTGCCATTTTATTCCTCTATTTTCCCGTACTTCCAAATCCACCGGTCCGCACGCCATCCGCTTCATCCCCATCTGCAATTAAGAACGGCGCAAAGACAGCCTGAACTACACGTTCCCCAACTTCAAGGATGACTTCTTGGTCCGTAATGTTTTTCATCTGAGCAAAGATATGGCCTTCATTTCCTGGATTGCCGTAGTAGTCTCCATCGATAACCCCAACAGAGTTGATCAAGACCAGGCCTTTTTTGCGAGGGTTAGAGGAACGGTCATAGAGATAGAGCACCTCAGTCGGTTGCATATAGGCCTTGACCCCAGTTGGGACGAGGACGATTTCTCCTGGTGCAATGACCGTGCGCTCTGCCACCTTTAAGTCGTAGCCAGCTGCGTGTGCTGTCTCCCGTTTTGGCAACAAGTCCTGATTGGTATAGCTTGATACAAGTTCAAATCCACGAATTTTTGTCATCATGATTCCTCTTTCATTCTAAATAGTTTCTATCTTTTCTATTATACCATCACTTTTCCCTTGCGTCTCCCCTCTACTACTATTCGTATTTTTAAAAAGAATTCTCTTCAATCTGAAAGTTACATTTTGTTTTCATGTTTTTTCTGAAAATAGAACGCTATCATGACTGATATGACATATAATTTGTGCTAAAAAATGCTATTTTAAGCTTGAAGATAAGGGTTATTTTTGCTATAATTCCCTGTGTAGGGAATAATTTTAAAAGTAAAATATTTTACCCTATAAAATTATTTTATGGAGGTCGTGTCTCAGCATTCAATTCTTATTACCAACAGATTGGATTTAAACATCCAGATCTTTAAGAGTAATCAGTCATTGATGATTAGACACTATTTTTTTATGAAAAGGGAAGATAAAATGAAAAAGAAAAGGAATATCAAAATTTTCTCATTTGTCCTTGCTTTATTAACGGTTCTCTTCACTCTCAGCCTGACCAAAACGTCAGCCGAGACACCTGAAATAACCGTTAGCGGTAAATTCGTGGATACGATTAAGAATATTCAAGTATCTAGAGAACAAGGTGGTAGTATTGATAGTCCTATTGGTCAATGGGATCAGTTTAAAATCACTGCGGATTTTGATTTGACAGGAAAGGATGTCAAGGCAGGAGACACAACGGAACTTTACCTATCAGATCCCTTGATTATTGCTAATCAAAGTTTTGATATCAAAGATGGTGATGAAGTAATCGCTCATGGAATTGTAGACAAAGATCAGAAGAAAATTTCATTAACTTATACGGATTATGCTCAAAAACATACTGGTACAAAAGGTGATTTCTTCTTTTATGCTAAAGTAGATTATACGAAGCACCCTGAAGCAGGGGAAATTCCAATACAAGTAACGGTTAATAATAGAACAATCGTTGTAGGAAATATCCCGTATCAAGGTGTTGGAAAATCTGGCCCTGAGCTCTTTCTAAAAACCAGTGAGGTTCATAAGGATGATCCTTCAACTATCAGTTATGTGATTTCTGTCAATCAAACGAAGAAAAATATTAAAGAAGTCACAGTAGAAGATCATATGCAATTCACCAATGCAGAATACGTCAAAGGTAGTATCCGTGTCTTAAAAGGTACATATGTCTATAAAGATGGTGGGTGGCAGTTACCTGATGCAGTAGATGTGACGGATCAACATACCATTACCGTTAGTGAAGATGGTCGATCTTTCGTAGTGAATCTTGGGGATATTACTGAAGCTGATCAATACCGTATCTTATATGATATTCATTTGAATTACAAACCTCAAGATGGTGAAAACTTAGTAAACCAAGCCACCCTCAAAGGGAAGGATGTAATTGTTAATGCAATACCGAACACATCAAAGATCCAACTTCCTGGTGGTTCCGGAAAAGGTTATGTCTTTACCATTCATATCCATAAAGTGGGCGACGCAAATCAACCACTTGCTGGAGCTAAATTCAAAGTGGTACGTCAAGCCAACAACCAATTAATCGGTGAATATGTGACCGATAAAGATGGGAATATCACAGTCAATGGTCTTTTAAAAGATAAATACATCTTAACTGAGTTACAAGCACCTGAAGGTTATACCATTACTACCGCTGATACCCCAGTTAATGCTGAAGACTTTAGCGAAACTGATAATGCAGTGACGAAGACAATCGTCAATCCAAAAGCAAAACCTAAAGCAACTCAAGCTACCATCGAACTAGATAAAACTCTGACAGGACGTGATCTAACAGATGGAGAATTTAGCTTTGAATTGTACGAGGGTGCTAACAAGCTTCAAACTGTTACAAACAAAAACGGAAAAGTAACATTTGCACCAATTGAGTACACCGAAGAAGGTGAACACACCTACACTGTTAAAGAAGCAACTGGAAATACCCCAGGTATTACCTATGACAAGACTGATAAACAAGTAATTGTTAAGGTGAAAAAAGATGGCGACAATCTGAAAGCAGATGTAGTGTATCCAGAAAATAAAACCTTCTCAAATACTTATACGGCTCCTCAACCAGCAAAAGCTAAAATTTCAGCCAGCAAGATTTTAGAAGGTGCTGAATTGAAGAATGGCGAATTCAATTTCCAATTGTTGGATGAAACCGGAAAAGTTCTTCAAACAAAACAAAATGCTGCAGATGGTACGGTAACCTTTGATGACATTTCATATTCATCAGAGGACGCAGGAAAAACTTTCCACTACACGATCAAAGAAGTCATTCCTGAAAGCAAAACAAAAGGAATGACCTACGATGAAGGAAGTATTGATGCGACCGTAACTGTCACAAAAGATGATGCAAGTAATACACTCAAAGCTTCTGTGGCATATGGTGATAAGAAGTCATTCACTAACAAATTGGTAACAACTTCCATTCCACCAACTCCTCCGACTGTTGACAAACCTGAATTGAAGCTTTACAACATTCAATTGCACAAAGCTAACGCAGACGGAAACGCTCTTGCAGGTGCTGTATTTGGTCTATTTGAATCCGATGGTACGACTCCTGTAGCAAATCCTTATGGTGCAGGTCAAGCGACTGCAACTTCTGATAAAGATGGTCTTGTGACTTTCAAAGGATTTGAAACGAAAGATTATGTGGTGAGAGAGCTTACAGCTCCAGAAGGTTATCAACTATCAACAAATGTAATTAAAGTTTCTGCTAGCGAGTTGAAAGCTGCGACTAACCTCGTCGTAGACAAAGGAACAGTGGTCAACAAACCATTCACTTCAATTCCACCAACTCCTCCGACTGTTGACAAACCTGAATTGAAACTCTACAGCATCCAACTACACAAAGTGAACCAAGAAGGGAAAGCTCTTGTTGGTGCTGTATTCGGTCTCTTTGAAGCTGATGGTACGACTCCTGTAGCGAACCCTTATGGTGAAGGTCAAGCAACTGCAACGTCTGATAAAGATGGTCTTGTAACCTTTACAGGATTGGAAGCAAGAGATTATGTAGTGAGAGAACTCTCAGCTCCAGACGGTTACCAATTATCAGATGAAGTCATCAAGATCGCAGCTAGTGATTTGGTTGCTTCAAACAGTGTAGTGGATAAAGGAAATGTCGTTAACAAACCGTTCACTTCAATTCCACCAACTCCTCCGACTGTTGACAAACCTGAATTAAAACTCTACAACATTCAATTGCACAAGGTAAGTGAAGAAGGTAAAGGTCTTCTAGGAGCAGTCTTTGGACTCTATGAGGCAGATGGTACAACTCCAGTCGCTAACCCTTATGGTGAAGGTCAAGCGACTGCTACTTCAGATGAGAATGGTCTTGTATCCTTCATTGGATTTGAAGCAAAAAATTATGTCATCAAGGAATTGACAGCTCCAACTGGATACCAATTGTTAACGAATCCTATCACAGTTTCAGCTAGTGATTTTACCCAAGCTAAAGATTTGGTCGTTGATAAAGGGAATGTAGTAAATAATAAAATTCCACCATATACTCCGCCATATACCCCACCAACTCCACCAACTACTCCTTCAACACCTCCAACGCCTTCAACCGAAAAACCGAAAGGAAATCAACCTTCTGGTAAACAATCAAAAGAAGGTAAAAAACAAAGTCTTCCTGCTACTGGTGAGACAGTAAGTGCTGGATTTATTACAGCAGGTCTTGTCCTTGCAAGTGCTGGAAGCATGCTCGTTACTAAAAAACGCCACGAATAAGTTCTTAAAACAGGTATTCATCTAGCATTGCTAGATGGACCTGTTTTTTATTAACGATTATCCTATTTTTTCATATTATTACCAGCGTTTTGTCTATATTTTCTTAGACACACAAAGAGAGGTTGATACCAATTCAACCTCTCTTTTTCTTATAATTCCTGTAATAAATAACGGAAGAGTTCTAAATTCCCTTTTTCTTCATTGACCAAGTATTCTGGATGCCATTGCAAGCCCATAATCCGATGGCCGTCTACTGCTTCAATGGCTTCGATGGTGTGATCACGCGGATCAAAGGCGGTTGCACGGAAATTTGGTGCAAGATCCTTGATACTTTGACGGTGAACGGAATTGATTCGACTGGCATGACCAAAAAGCTGCTCCACCACACTACCTTTTTTAGTCTCGATAGAATGGGAAGTCCCAAACGGAAGTCCTTGCCAATGTCCCTCGATCTCTTGGTTGAGTGTTCCTCCAAAAGCCACATTGATCAACTGGACCCCACGGCAGATTCCTAGAACCGGTTTGTTTTGGCGAACCGCTTCCTTCAGTAGGGCAAGCTCAAATTGATCCCGTTCGATATTGTAATCATCGCTTTCGATGGTTTTTTCTTCGCCATAGAGACTAGGATCGACATTTTGGCCTCCACTTAAGATCAATTTGTCAATCGTTTCAACATAGTCCTTAACCAAGGAAGGGTCTCCCATCGGGATGACCATTGGAAGTCCACCTGCTTGACGGATCCCTTCCGCAAATTGACTAGACACGGAGGAATGAAGGTTTTTCCCTTCCGGGTCCACCGGACAGAGATTAGCGGATACTCCAACAATTGTTCTGCACATATTCATTCCTCCTTCATTTTAACTACTACTTATCTTACCACCCATTAGTGATAGTGTCTAATATGTATTTTTTAAAACCGTGATAGATTTTATTTATCACCCTCACCTTCCTCACAAAACAATTGATGATCATACAAGTTTTTTTACCTATATTATGTTAAAATAGAGAGGAAAATAGAATCGTCCTTCAAGGCACACATTAAGCCGTTTCGAAGGCGCAAGCGCTAGATTTCCTAGCCTTGTTGAAAAAATAGACATAGAAATGGAAGATACAATGGAAAAACAAACCGTTGCAGTATTGGGTCCTGGTTCATGGGGAACAGCCCTTTCACAAGTCCTCAATGATAACGGCCATGAAGTCCGTCTCTGGGGAAATATCCAAGAACAAATCGATGAAATCAATACCGCTCATACCAATCAACGCTATTTCAAAGATATCGTTATTAGCGATCAAATTACCGCTACGACCGATCTGAAAGCTGCTTTAGACGGTGTGGATGCTATCCTTTTTGTCGTTCCTACAAAGGTGACCCGCCTGGTCGCTAAACAAGTCGCTGAAACACTGGATCACCCTGTTACAGTCATGCACGCTTCTAAAGGGCTAGAACCTGGTACACACGATCGGATTTCTCAAATCCTTGAAGAAGAAATTCCTGCTTCTCTTCGCAGCGAGGTAGTGGTCGTTTCTGGACCGAGTCATGCAGAGGAGACCATCGTACGGGACATCACCCTTATTACAGCAGCCTCAAAAGATTTAGAAGCTGCACGCTATGTTCAAGAACTCTTTAGTAATCACTACTTCCGCCTCTATACCAATACAGATGTTATCGGAGTGGAAACTGCTGGAGCCTTGAAGAATATCATTGCTGTCGGAGCTGGAGCCTTGCACGGTCTTGGTTATGGTGACAATGCCAAAGCAGCCATCATCACACGCGGTCTTGCTGAAATCACGCGCCTTGGCGTTAAGCTCGGAGCTAGCCCATTGACCTATAGCGGTTTGTCTGGGGTCGGTGACTTGATCGTTACCGGAACTTCTGTTCACTCTCGCAACTGGCGAGCTGGGGATGCTCTCGGTCGTGGCGAAAAATTGGAAGATATCGAAGCCAACATGGGTATGATCATTGAAGGGATCTCTACGACCAAAGTCGCCCATGAGCTGGCGCAAGAATTGGATGTCTACATGCCGATTACACAGGCCATTTACCAAGTCATCTACGAAGGAAAAGATATCCGCGAAGCTATCCACCACATGATGAGCAATGAATTTAAAGAAGAAAACGAGTGGAAATAAGTCAACCACCCTAACATCAATCCTACCTTTTAGAAAGGAAACTATATGACTAAAGTTAGAAAAGCAGTCATTCCTGCGGCTGGTTTGGGGACACGCTTCCTCCCAGCTACCAAAGCTTTGGCAAAGGAAATGTTGCCAATCGTTGACAAACCTACGATCCAATTCATCGTAGAAGAGGCTCTGAAATCTGGAATTGAGGAAATCCTTGTCGTAACAGGGAAGGCCAAACGTTCGATCGAAGACCATTTCGATTCTAACTTCGAATTGGAATACAATCTCGAGCAAAAAGGCAAGACTGACTTACTCAAGTTGGTCAATGATACAACAGCGATCAATCTTCATTTCATCCGCCAAAGTCACCCTCGAGGTTTAGGGGACGCTGTTCTTCAAGCCAAGGCCTTTGTTGGAAACGAGCCTTTTGTCGTTATGTTGGGAGATGACCTCATGGACATCACTAATGATGATGCCTTACCATTGACCAAACAATTGATGAACGACTACGATGAAACTCATGCGTCAACCATCGCTGTGATGGAAGTCCCTCACGAAGAGGTTTCTTCTTACGGTGTGATCGCACCTCAAGGCGAAGGTATCAATGGTCTTTATAGCGTTGAAACGTTTGTCGAAAAGCCAAATCCAGAGGATGCTCCAAGTGATCTCGCTATTATCGGACGCTACCTCTTGACTCCTGAAATCTTTGATATTCTTGCAAATCAAGAACCAGGTGCCGGCAATGAAATTCAATTGACGGATGCGATCGACACCCTCAATAAGACCCAACGAGTCTTTGCCCGTGAATTTAAAGGCCAGCGCTACGATGTGGGTGATAAATTCGGCTTCATGAAAACTTCGATTGACTATGCCTTGAAACACCCTCAAGTCAAAGATGATCTCAAACAATATATTATCGACCTTGGAAAAAAATTAGAAGCATCTGAACAAACTGCAGACTAAAAAAGAAGGAAGAGAGATTTCATTCTCACTTCCTTTTTTGTTGTATCTTATAAACTGTATCGTTTAATGGGTTCTACGTTTTTCGATGTAGTAGCCAAATCCAAAAACTGTCAAAATAACTCCGCCTACCATCGTCGCGATTGAGATACTTTGTCCGGTTGATGGTAATTTTTTCTCACCTTTCTTCACTTCAATTTTTGCTGCAGATTTATAAACTACACCATAAGTTGAGAAATGAGAGGTTGTAAATGTTACGGCTGACTTATCTTCATTTAGTTGGAATTGGAAGGATTCCAATTGGCCATTTTCACCGATACCATAAACTGCTTCTACTTCTTTTTGCCCATTGACTGGAATGGTCACAACCGTTGGACTAATTTGATGTACAGGATTATTTTGGTTCGATAATTGAATATTATATGCCTTGTAATCTTTACCAGCTAGTTCTTTGACATCTTTCAAAACTTCAACAAGGAGACTATAGCCACCTTGAGCAAAATCAGGGTTTTGCAAAACGATATCTGTTGCTTGGTCTACTAAAATATATGAATTTGTTGGTAAAACTGGGCGACCAACGGTACTAACACTGTTACTGTTTGTAGGAACAATAGTAGTTGAACTACTTGGTGTTGTTTCTTCCTTGCTTGGTTCCGTACTTGCTTCGGTGCTTGGTGTCGTTTCTTCCTTGCTTGGTTCTGTACTTACTTCGGTGCTTGGTGTCGTTTCTTCCTTGCTTGGTTCTGTACTTGATTCGGTGCTTGGTTTCGTTTCTTCCTTGCTTGGCTCGGTACTTGCTTCGGTGCTTGGTGTCGTTTCTTCCTTGCTTGGTTCTGTACTTGACTCTGTGCTTGGCTTCGTTTCTTCCTTGCTTGGTTCTGTACTTGACTCTGTGCTTGGCTTCGTTTCTTCCTTGCTTGGTTCTGTACTTGACTCTGTGCTTGGCTTTGTTTCTTCCTTGCTTGGCTCGGTACTTGATTCTGTGCTTGGCTTCGTTTCTTCCTTGCTTGGCTCAGTACTTGACTCTGTGCTTGGCTTTGTTTCTTCCTTGCTTGGCTCGGTACTTGACTCTGTTGGATCCTTGTAGTCATCTGGTAAAGATGCACGGTATGGATCATCTGTACGACCTGCTTCTTTAAGAGTTGCAGATAATTCAGACTCATATTGCTTGAATTGTTTGAAGAGACGTTCAGACCGAGCTAAAGCATCCTCAGTCACTTTATCTTCAACTGCTTTTGCTGCAGCTTCATCAGCTTTCAAGGCGGCATATTTGCTATCACTAACCTTCTGTTCAATGATCAATTGTTCTTCGAGAGCTTTCCAGTGATTTTGAATCGATTTTCCAAAGAGGTCTTGATTATTGATTGCCATCTGGTCAATATGCCATACTGTCCAATACCATGAATTCGGATCATAGGTAGCAGTTTGAGGTTTGAAAGCTTTATAGGTATCTTTTACATTTCCATAGAATGGAACATAAGGAGTATTCCGAGATGGTCCCATACCAAGCCATAACGTACCACCAAATGATTTTGGAAGGTTTGGATTGATTTGGTAGACATGGGCATCGATGACATTTTCGTTTCCTAAAGCATACTTGTATTGGTCTTTCCGAACAGTATCGTTGCTACCATCATCCCCTTGTTTCTTGACACCAATTTGATCGTCTGGAACAAATCGACCATTCAAATGTTCAAAACGGTTGCGTTGGAGAGCAAAGGCATCTTCCAAAGTAAATTTCTTGTTTGGATCTGTTGGTGAGCGGAAGAGTTCGTATTCATCATCTTCATAAGTCACTTTTGAATTTGGATCCAAAAGAGTGATTCCTGCGTAAGTACGTGAACGGTCTCCTTCAGCATATTTTTCTGGTCCATAAGATTTAGCGATATGGAAGTTACCGTCTTTATCTGTCTTGTAGTTACCAGATTCTTTGGCTACTTTTTCGACATCTTTCGAAGCGATCACATTTTCCTTGTCATTCAAATCCACATGACCAAGGTAGTAAGTATTTGCAAAGACTGCATATTTGTCTTCTGGAACTTTTACCGCTACATATTGGTGACCAGAAAGAATTTCCATATACCAAGTTTCTTTTTGGTCTGCAAAAACGACAACATTCCCTTCTGCCGATCCTTTTTCTTCAATGACTTTAGCTAGGAATTCAACCCCTTCACGAGCAGACTTAACGCGTGGTAAAACCACGTCCAACATAGCAGCTTCTGGAATCCCATTTTCTGTCAATGGGTCTGTCTTCAAAACCTTTTTGTTTGGAATTGCTGTAACAGTTGAGGTCATGGAAACTCCAGCTTCGTTAAATCCATGTTCACCAAAAGCACCGTTACTACCATCTCCACGAGCAGAGTCATAAGTCGCTGTGTATTTCATTTCACTAGCAGCATGTGGATAGGTAAAACCATTGGATTCGTCTTCCAGTTGATCCCCTTCCTTATAATTCTTCGCATCAACAACCACATAATTCTTGTTGTGCTTGCCACCATTTGGATAGTAAGGGTAATCTTCTGTCCGACCAAAGAGAGTAGTCCCATCCTTGGTCAATTGCCGACCAATGATAAAGCCACAACAGGCTTGAACGGCTTGAACTGGTAGGAGCAAAAATGTCATTGCTACCAATGAAAGTTTAAACAACCATTTCTTCATGGCAAATCTCCTTTTCGAATACTCCTTTTAGTAAAAAAGGATAGCATTACCGATTTTTTATACCTCCAGTTTACATCTTTTCATTCATTTTTGCAAACGCTTACCAGGCTTGTTTTTATTCTATTTTTTCCTAAATTATCTTTCTATCAACTCATTTCTATGTAAATTATATATATTTATTGAGATTTCAAACAATTTTCTGTTAGTTTACGATTGCGCTACATTTTTTAGGAAAAAAAGAGAGTGGGACAGAAATCGGTAATTCGTTAGAATTCGATTTCGTCG
>OBVT01000357.1_pt1 | contig 10761 bp, 9 predicted proteins | sample 1476231 | NCBI WGS metagenome assembly OBVT01 (sample SAMEA2580031, study PRJEB22360) | human gut metagenome | reverse complement strand
ATAGAAATCAATCGACAAATCACTATCAGACTCGTATTTTTTCCAGGCTATACTAAAGCCATAATAATCTTCAAATTCTGGATGCCAGTCATAATAAAGTGGGATACGGCTAAATTTTCTTGCAACTACTTCGTCTTCAAATTCTGGGGACTCTCCTGCAGTAATTCCAAATTGAAGACCATTCATTTCCCAGGTGTTTCCCCAAACATTTTCGTCTGATAGAACGTCAATCCAACGAGAGGCGTCAATATCAAAATCTGCACATAATTCAAGTTCTAACAATTTTCTGTAGTTTACCTTGGTGGGTTTAATGAAGAAGGCACCCTCTACCTGATACCTTTTATCTTTAACTTGAATTTGTGTGATTTTCATCGGAATTGGAATTCTATTTAACTCCAACCAAAAATAGCCTAGAGGAGTTTTGATTGCATGGTAAATTTGTTTAGACTCTATATTTACTTTGTTCGAACAAGCATTTAGAATTTTTCCATGCTCAAGTATATTTTTACAAACTATTTTTGAAGTCTCAGGATCAAAAATAGAATACCTACGGATGACTCTTTTTAACTTTTCAACGGGATAAGTGATATCTCTTGGGTAAGCATGATATTTCTGTACTACCAGAGCTATTTTTTCAATATTTTCCTTCCCTGTTGGGACAATAACAGCATGTCCAATATGGATATTTGGCTCGTCACATATATAAGTATAACCATTTCCACCTTCTTGAAACTCAACAACTACAATATTTAACTCCTGATCAGGATCGAAAAGTGGTTCAGCTTCTCCACTGGTCTGGCACTCATAAAAAGTGAAACAATTTGGATTATCCACTTCGCCAAAGACCATAAAACTACCACAATTTGGGCACTTCCACATATAGAAGGAAGCCTCCGAAATGTCTTCATAGGAAATTCTATCATGTTCGTCAGTATTGTTAAAAATATCTTCAAGCAACTCATCCGAATAAACCGAATAAGCATTTGGATCAGGCGCTTGGTGGTCGTTCATTGCTTGACCACATCTACAAGTCCATTTTCCCATAATTAACCTCAGTCACTACTTAATTCTTCAAGGAAAAATTGATTAAGAGCTTTCCAGTCTTTCTTTTCCTCTGTAACACTTTGGACGTAGTCATCCAGCTCTTGGATATTTTTGATGATAAAGTCCTGAATCGGCTCTATCGGCTCAATTTCCATGCCTTCGGGTCCCTTTACCTTTATTTCAAGCAATTTAGACACATGCTCTTTCATTTCATCAGGGAGGAGTTCTTTTACCAAATCATCAAACAAAATCGGTGGAACAGAGTGATGTTTTTCAATCCAACGACAAGCTAAAATAGGACGAAGTGCATAGAAATACTTTTTAGGTTTGACCTTATCTCCTGAAAGATACTTATTCATTTGAGTTCTAGCAGTATTCAAGTAATGGTGGAGCATCTTTTTCTCAGAAAAATACTGACTAACAAGCGGACGGATACGGTCAATAAAGCCTTCGTCTTGCTGGTAAACGATTGGCGACTGTAACCACTCAAAGAGGGTTGGATTTGACTTATAAAGCAACTTTAAAGCCTTGTCCAAATCCCAGCCACTCACATCCCAAGTATCGTCAATTGGTAGTTCGATGACATCTCGATGATCGTTCAAGCTTAGATAAAAATCTTGCTTGTGCTTGTATACGAAACGCACATCAAAATCACTATCGGGAGACTCAAAGCCCCAAGCACGACTACCAGACTCAATAGCCCACAAAACTGTGACATCGAAATCACGCTCAATTTCTGCTAATTTTTCGGGTACCAGAACATTCATTTCTTCTTGCGTTTGCATGGTAGTTCTCTTTCTATATTCAAGCTACTTCTTCAGCTCGATTATTGATTAAGTCAATTGTTTGGACAATATTCCTCAATACTGGTATTTGATGTTGAAATAGTACTTGTACGGATCCATAAGATTTAAACGGTTCTTGTGTCAGCATTGACTTATCCATATAACCATTTTCAACGACATAATCGACAATCAATTTCACAAAAGAAATTTGCTTAGCATTAAGGCTTTCATCTGACAAGAACTTAGAAAACACTTGATTAGTGGCCTCTCTATTCAAACCAATAATCTCCCGCACCAATCTAGGAATAGCCTTGTTCTCATAGTGCTGCTGATAGTCAGTTTTACTTCCTAATTTTTTCCATAATAGAGTTTCTAATGCTAATAAATCTTGAGGAGTCAACTTCTTGTTATGATACAATTTAGAAATTGCTTCATCATCTAGATGAGTTTTCAAATAATGTTCAACTTTTTCATTATAAGATCGCAGGTCATTGACTTGTAAATATGGCTTAGTATCATGGACAGTGGAAAGAATGTGATCATCAAAATTGACATAATATATAGTGCGTTCCGGTTTATCCAAAAACTGTAGTAAATCTCGAAGCGCAAGGCGTATTTTTTCCAGCTCAGATAAACTAACTTCTTCCCAAAATTCAGATTCTTGTACTTTCCTGATAATTTCAGCCTGTGCAAAAACTTGTGGTATATTGCCAACCCTGGCAAGAGCCTTAGCTGTTTTCATAACTTGAGATATATGGACAGTTGCTGGCTTAGTGGTTAGTTGTCCTACTTGAATTTCTAACATCCATAAATCAAAGCGTCTCGCCATTTCATTTTCTTTATCTTCGTCAAACATGAGAGGAGATATATGAGTATGAAGATTTTCACATGAAATCGTTGTAAGATTTTGCCAATTTTCTAATTTCTTATAGGTATAAACCATATCTACGACCATACGAACTCTAAAGTCTAACTCATTCAAGCCCTCTACATGACTATGAAGTTCTGAGATGAGTTGCTGACGATACTCTCTTGCAAATGGATCCTCTTGATAGTGAAAGTCTTGCAGTTCACGAATCAAGTCCACCTTGATATTAAACAAACGCTGTGTTAAGGGAACAATATGACGTCCATTTCCTTCTCTAGGATCTGCTTTGAAGTATTCAAAGTTGTCACCATAATCAAATACCAAAAAGTTTTCCTTATCCTGATCAGGTCCAAACAAATCTTTACAGAGACGTGTACCACGACCAATCATCTGCCAAAATTTTGTTTTTGATCGCACTTTCTTGAAAAATACTAAATTGACAACCTCTGGAACATCAATACCTGTATCAAGCATATCAACTGAAATTGCAATTTGAGGATATTTCTCTTTAATTTTAAAATCATCAATCAAGGTTTGATAATGTTTAATACTATAATCAATCACCTGAGCATAGTCGCTCCCCTTTTCAGGATATCTTTTATTAAAAATCTTTCTAATAAATTCAGCATGATGATGATTCTTTGCAAAGATGATAGTTTTTCCAATCTCATCACCCGAAGCTGTCTGAATTCCTCTCGTCATTAGTTCATCCAGAACAATCTCAACTGTAGCTTTATTAAAAATAAAGGAATTAAAAGCTTCAGCATCAATATCTTTCTCAGAACTACCATCTTCAAATTGGCTATCAAAATATTCTTTTTCGTCTTGGGATAAATCATCGTAATGTAGACCATCCGTTGGTAGTTTTAACTTAGTTTCAATCGAATGATAAGCTACTAAATAACCATCTTTTACAGCCTCTTCCAGGTCGTATGCGTATGTTGGAACACCATTCTCCAAGTTAAAAAATCCATAAGTATTTTTATCAAGATCCTGACGAGGTGTGGCCGTTAAGCCTACGATTCTAGCATCAAAATAATCAAAAATAGCCTTGTATTTTTGATAAATAGAGCGGTGGGACTCGTCAATAATGATAAGATCAAAATGACCAACAGTAAAAGGGCGTTGAATGACTTCTTCCTGATCACTAATAGCTCCAATCATGGTCGGATAAGTAGAAAACACCATACGACTTAATCGTGCTCCAGCTTTATCCTCTAAAAAGTTACAAACCGAAAGATCTGGAAGTAGTTTCCTAAATGAATCATAGGCTTGTTTTACAAGAGATGTTCGGTCAGCTAGAAAGAGAACATTTTTGACCCAATTGTGACGTGATAGGATATCAACAAGAGAGACTGCTGTTCGAGTTTTCCCAGAACCAGTTGCCATTACCAAAAGAGCTTGCCTTCGATTGTTAGAAAAAGCCTCACAAACACTTGCAATCGCATGTTTCTGGTAATATCGTCCAGAGATATCGTCTCTGATTTTACTAGAAATATCCTCAAGTGGTTTTTGAAAATGTCGTCTGTCCATCAATAATTGCAATTCTTCTTGAGAATAGAAACCTGCGACCTGGCGACGATTTACACCATCAAGAATGTAGTGCTTGAGGCCATTTGTAATAAAACAAATCGGTTGGTAACCTATTTTTCCCTCTAGCGCTTTAGCATATTCCTTAACTTGTACTTCACCGACTTCTGGATTAACTGCAGCCTTTTTGGCTTCAATAATTGCTAAAATCTTTCCATTTTTACCATAAAGGACATAATCACAATAACCTGTTCCCGATCCGTGTTTCAGTCCATTAACAGCGACTTCAACTCGACAATTTTCTTCAAATGTCCAGCCTGCTAAGCGTAAATCAATGTCAATAAAGAGTTTTCTCGTCTCATCCTCAGATAACTGATCGATATGAAAAGAAACCTCTTGCCGTTGAGCAGCAGTTTCACGTTTTTCTGTATAATTTTCTTGAACTTCCAAGGACTGTACAGCCATTTGTTCATGAAAGTCAGGCATAACAGGTAAACTTTCTTGCAGTTCCACCATGGCTTGTGGTGTTTCTCTTTTCTTGACATTCTCTGAAATTGGCAATAACTTCTCGTCAAAAAAACGTTCCACAAACTCATTGCTGTAGCAGTAATCAATAAAGTTTACGAACTGGTACAAATGATGTAAGGCTAAAATCGCTTCACGTTCTTTGATCTCCCCACCATGAGCAGCATGATTGCCCCAACGTATCAAGAGAACCATCTGACTATGAAGCTCTGGATCTACGATTTCTCTAAAGTCATCATCCCAAACTAATGAAGACAAGGTGGCACGATAAGGGGCTTCCAAATAAGAATCATGGCTATAAATCCAATGAACAGCCTGCTCCAAGGCACGACGTGCCATGAAAGCTGTCGCTACAGTAGATGTCCCAATCATATTCTCAGCTTCTATACAGGGCTTTGAAAAAGATCCATACTCCTCGTTATTTAAAAGAAAATCAAAATTTCCCATTTTTCTCTCACTTTGATTAAATAGATACCTATATTATACTAGATTTTAAGCTATTTCTCCACAGTTTTATAGCCTTCTGACAAGCAAATTGTGATTTGTCTACCTGAGCCACAAAGTCTGCGAACTCATTTTGGAGGGAAAGAGGGGGGAGGGGAAGAAGTATTTTTTTTAATTTTGTAATTGGTAACTGAGGTTGAGCACTTCCTGATATCGCTCGACTATAATTATTATTCCTTAAAACGTGGATAATAAATATCTGATTTAGATTTGGTTTCTTAGGACGTAATATTACCATACCTGAATTTATGCGTAAATGTTTATATTTTATTGATTCATCGTAGTACGCTACATTTCCAACAGTACCTCTTGTTGTCAAGACTATATCATAACGCTCAAGTTTGCCTTTTCTAAGCAATTTATCCTTTGTTTCAGTAATAAATTGATTTGTAATAAATGAAAATCCATTTTTTGTAACATTCTTTGTATTTAAAAATAAGCAATATTCTTCATCAAACAACTCATCTGATTTCGGATAATTTTTTCCTCTATCACCATCTATAATATCAAATAGATTATCAATACTTTCAAATTGTTTATTTCCCCCAAACATCTCGTTAAATCGGGATTTGCACTTAAGAGATGAATTTCTGATGGGAATGTTTGACATTACTTTGGTTGACCATAGCATAGGCTAAGGTTGTGTCAATTTTGCTGTGACCTAGCAGTTTTTGGACTTGTTCGATAGGCATTCCCTTATCAATTGCCTTTGTTGCTAGTGTTCTTCTGAATTTATGAGGGTGGACCTTTTGGATTCCAAGCTTTTGACCTAACTTTCTTAATCGAATCTCAACACCAGCTATTCCAAGTCTCTGAGCTTTTCCAAGCAAGGTAACAAAAAGAGCTGGATGATTATCTTCTCTGCTATTGATATAGTTCTTTAAATGGATTTTTGTCCGAGCATCAAAGTAAACAGGTCTTTCCTTTTTACCTTTCCCAAATACTACACATTCTCGATTTTCAAAGTCAATATCTGAGCGATTTAGTTGAACAAGTTCTCCCACGCGCATTCCTGTAGAAGCTAGTAGATCGATCATTGCTAAATCCCTTAAGTTTTCACAATTGTCTCGCATGATTTCAAGATGTTCATCAGTATAAGTTTCTTTCACAGTTTGTTCGGTCTTAATCTTTTTAATCCGTCTAATAGGATTTTTGATGATATATTCCTCCTGCTCAAGCCAAGCAAAAAACGAAGACAGGATGCGTCGGATATTGTCCAAATTTGCTTTACTGCAATCTTTTTCTGACTGATACTGTGCTAGATAACTTCTCAAATCATCTGTTGTCAGTTGTGTTACAGACTGCTTTATGCTTGTAAATAAGTTTTCAATGGTCCTTTGATAATAACGAATGGTTTTTGCACTACAACCCTCCACCTGTTTAGCAGTAATAAACAAAGCTAACAAGGAATTATTCGTATACTTCTGTTGATTTACACCACTCACTAAATGGCGCTCTAAACTCTCCCGCAATGCTAGTAATTGTGCATTGTTTAAAAGGGGTAGCATTTCTTGAATGATAATTGTCACTTTTGTTTCCATATTTTCTCACTTTCATTATTTCAATAAAAAGAGACAATATTAGTTTTCTGTATTTCAGAATTCTAATACTGTCTGTTTATCTATTTTTTACTTATAGGATTTAAATATCCAAGCTTAAATTTGGCCATTAGTTCTAAATGAATGTTCAGAGATCCATTTGGTGTAGCTAGATAACCTTTCATCTGTTAAGGATTCTACTGCGATAGTTACACACATAGCGACCGCTTCTTCAACTGTTACAGAAAGACGATAACCATTTAACTGTAGAAATTTCACCAAAACGAAGAAAGCAGTTCGTTTATTGGCATTGGCAAAAACATGCTTCTTGATCAATTGGACAAATAGTATCGTTGCCTTATCAAAAATTGTTGGATAAAGAGGTTTACCGAAGACAAATTGTTCTGGTAAATTGACAATCATATTTAAGGCAGAAGGACTAACCGTTTGAATTTTTTCATTAGGTGAATACCGTTGAATTGCTAAAGAATTGATTTTTTCAATTTGAATTTCTGTCAGATAGACTGTCATTTTTCCACCAAAGCTTTGAAAACATCATCGTATTCGTCAAAAATTTTGTCCAAATTTAAGTCAAAGGCATCATCAGTTACATAAGAAATCTGATGTCCAGACTCTTCGGGAGTAAAGATAATTTCACCACTTGGTAACAATTTTGCTTCGTATTTAACACCACTTGGAATATTGAATTCACTTGGAATGGTAATGGTGATTGAATTTCCTTGTTTTCTTGTTTTTACTACCATCTGATTTCCTCCTTTGAAGTATTATAACAAATAATTACCGTAATTACAACGATAGAATATCAGCCAAAATACTCTTGCATGAGAGATTTTTTCAAGGTTTCCAGTTCTTCTAGTGATTTTTGAATTGCCAATTGTGATTTGTCGACTTGAGCCACCAAGTCTGCGAACTCGTTTTGGAGGGAAAGAGGGGGGAGAGGGAGGGAAATATCTAATAAATCTGATTTAGTTAAGCTAGGTATAGTTACAGCTTTATTTAACTTTTCAAAATTATATAATTGACAGAAATAAAATAAATATTCTGAGTTTATTTTTTCTAAAGTAGGTTCTAAACCAAACGCTGTATCTACATTCCAAAAGTTTTCTCTTACTAAAATCGGTTTATTTATATTTCCTTTACGTCCAATAATTACCGAATTTTTTTTCACAATCCAATCTTTAGCATATCCTATAATTCCGCCACTTCCATAAATAGGGAATTGTCCGTTTTTATCTTCAACGTTCTTTTGATTTTTACCATTTCTTACAGTAAGAATCTCGTTCCATTTGCTAATTTTCCATTCTTTGTCATTAAGAATAACATCCCCAAACATCTCGTTAAATCGGGATTTTACAAGCATGTTAAATTTTTCTCTTTGTTTTTCTCTAATTAGTATTAATTGCTCTAATCTTTTAATAATATTTGTGATATTTTTTTGAATATTTAAGTCAATCTCAGGTACAGTAATTTTACTTAAAGATTGTCTGGTAATTTGTGGTTGTGCTGAACCAGTTATAACATCATCAAACCCTCGATATTGAAGAAAATAATATAAAAAATCTATCGTAATAACAGATTCATCTAAATCATCAAGTGCCATGGAGTTACCTGTAATATAGGAATATGGAAGTGACTTATTCACTGTACCGCAAGTTGCTCCACGACAGGTTATACAAAGTGTAGGATTCTCATGATTATAATCTGAAAAGTAACCAATTATTCCATTTGCACCAAATACTGGATATCCATCTTCAACTAATTCACTAGCTAAAATGGTCTTCCACTGTTTGGGATTACACACATCAATTAATTTCACGCAACCACCTCCTCGAAATATCGGGATTTGACGAGCTCATTTAATCCTTCTGACTGAATTTTACGAAAATCATAAATATGACTAATTGTATTTAGTTTTTTTGAAATTAACTTTTGTTCCAGTTTATTAGGCAAAACAAATGAGATATCTTTAATTTCAGCTACTGAAAGATGTTTTACTGTAACAAAAGGGGTCTTATCTTCAATTTCTTTCAGGAATTTCGGAATCAACCAAGCTATATAACCTTCATCTACACTTTTATCCGTAATTTTAATTTTACAGACACGTTGATTAAGTAGCGCTAAATCCCCCTCCCATTTTTTCAATATAAAACTGCCATCCATTGTAATCAATAAATCTCCATTTTTAATCAGATATTCTTCTGGATAAGCTCCTTCAAAGTAGGTATCAGAAAAACCTCTCTCTACATCTCGAATTCGGATTAAGGGAAGCCCAATTTTTTTATCGTTAAATTGTGATGATTTAAAAGCGTAACCAGATAAAATCTCACAAACTTCCCCCAACTTCACTTTTTTCATACGTGCATCTCCCTACTTTAGTAATTCTTCTAACTCAGCTAAGCCAGCTTGAATTTCTTTTTCTAGATCATTGATTTTCTTTAAAATGACTTCTGTTGGTTCATACTCAACTTTTTCATACTCGATTTCTTTGTATTTATTGATGGACAAATCAAAATCATTTTCCTTAATTTCATCAACTGGAACAAAGAAGGACTGGTCTGTTCTCTAACGTTCTGCTTCTTTCTCTAATTGATGGTATCGTTGAATAATATCTGGAATATCATTTTCGTTGATAGGCTGACGTTTATCATCTAAACTCAGACCGTCTGCTTTCATATCGTAAAACCAAACCTTATCCGTCCCACCATTTCCAGTCTTAGTGAAGATAAGAATAGCGGTTGAAACCCCTGCATAAGGCTTGAAAACACCACTTGGCATAGAAATAACTGCATCTAGTTTATGATGCTCAACGATTTCCTGTCGAATCCCTTTATGGGCTTTAGAGGAACCAAAGAGGACACCGTCCGGTACAATAACAGCTGCACGTCCACCTGGCTTCAAAGTGCGTAAGAAAAGGGCAAGGAAAAGCAACTCTGTCTTCTTAGTCTTAATCGTAGCCAACAAATCTCCAGAGGTTGAATCATAATCTAGAGATCCTTTGAAAGGTGGATTGGCTAAAACTAGAGTATATTTATCAGCTTCTTCGTTATCTTGAGAAAGCGAGTCTAGATAGCTAATTTGGGGATTTTCAACCCCATGGAGCATCATGTTCATAGCACCAAGTCTCAACATTGTCGTATCCGTATCATTCCCATGAAACATAGTATTGTGGAAATGTTTTACACTGTCAATATTTGTTTGCCACTCTTCTTTTCTTCGGTCTAGGTAGCGACTTGCAGAAACTAAAAATCCTGCAGACCCCATGGCAGGATCTGAAATAATATCCTTAATTGTCGGTTGCATGAGTTCAACCATCATATCAATGATATGACGAGGAGTACGAAATTGACCATTTGCCCCTGCCTGAGATAATTTTGACAATAGATACTCGTAAATGTCTCCAATATCTTTTATATCCGTAGGTAACTCATCCAGAGCTGCTATCGCCTTTTGTAAGGTAGCAGGTTTATTGATTTGAAAAATAGCATCCCTCATATAACGTGAAAAAGCTGTATCGTCAGTATCCCCCTTTAGATTCTTAATAAATGGAAAAATCTCTTGTGACATCAGACGATAAACTTCTTGCGCATCTCCTAAGTTCTTAAAGGTTGACCAACGATATTCGGGTTTATCTTTTGGGAAAATTCCCTCATAGGGAATACCTAGAAATTCAGCATCATTTTCTCGTCCGAGTTCAACTCTGTCCAAATCCTTCATAAATAAAAGATAAGTCAATTGCTCAATGTTGGTCAAAGGATTCGCATTCCCCTCTGTCCATAGCATTTCCCAAAGCTGATCAATCTTATTCTTTAATTCGCCTGTAATCATATTTTACCTCTCAAAATGTTTCAATTTTAAAAATCTGACATACAAAATTTTAAAACTTCTTATACCCCATTTTATCAGATTTCTAATACTTTATCAAAAATTAATATAGTATATAAAGAAA
>OBVT01000347.1_pt1 | contig 11397 bp, 3 predicted proteins | sample 1476231 | NCBI WGS metagenome assembly OBVT01 (sample SAMEA2580031, study PRJEB22360) | human gut metagenome | reverse complement strand
TTAGCATCACAAGCCTGACACTCTGCTTCAATCTTTTGTCTCAAAATTTCTGGGTCAAAAGGAAAAGCAAAATATCGACTTGCCTTTCTCAGTCTTTCTATATGTTGCTCTTCAAACAGCAGTTGTTTTTGGCTGATTTTCCCAGTCGTAATCAGTTGGAAACGAGCTTGTTTACGATAGAGAACAGCAGCCTTTTGATGAACCTCGCGGTATTCAGATTCCCAAGTGCTATCCCATGTAATGCCTCCGCCTACTCCATAGATGGCATTCCCTTGATGCAGTTGAATGGTCCGAATGGCTACATTGAAAATTCGTCGCCCATTTGGAAGCAAGAGACCAATGGTTCCACAATAGACTCCGCGCGGTTGTGGCTCCAAGTCCTTGATAATCTCCATAGTCGCAATTTTCGGTGCTCCCGTTATGGAACCGCAAGGAAAGAGAGAGCGAAAGGTTTCAACAAGGTCAACATCTGCTCTCAACCGACTCTTGATAGTCGAAGTCATCTGCCAAACAGTCGAATACTGCTCCACTTGACACAAACGCTCCACATGTTCACTTCCCACTTCAGAAATACGGTTCATATCGTTGCGCAAGAGGTCCACAATCATCATATTTTCAGAGCGATTTTTGGGATCCTGTTCCAACCAACTGGCCTGCTCCAAGTCTTCTTGGTCAGTCACTCCACGCTGAGTCGTTCCCTTCATTGGTCGCGTTGTCAACTCACGGTCATTTTGCTCAAAAAAGAGCTCTGGGCTCATGGAAATCACTGCCATCTCGTCATGTTCAACATAAGCATTGTAACCCGCCTCCTGCTCTACCACCATACGATTATAGATGGCAAAAGGATTGGCACTTAAGTCTTGCTTGAGTTGGACGGTGTAGTTGACCTGGTAGGTGTCTCCCTGCCGCAAATGATGGTGAATCTGAGCAATCGCCTTTTCATAGTCTGCTGCAGACGTTACTTCCTGCCAATTTGAAGGCAAATCAACCTCATCATAAGTCAGAGGAATAGGGGATGTTTCTACGCTGTCATGAACTGTAAAATATAGCAGGTACTCTCCCAGTAAAGGAGCCTTGTGAACTGCTAATTTCTCCTCAAAAGCAGGTGCAGCCTCGTAGCTGACATAGCCCACCACATAATAGCCTTGCTCTTGGTAGCTTTCCACTTGTGCCAGCAAATCTACCACTTCTGCTACATTTCTCGTTTTCAACTCTTTAATCGGCTGGGTAAAGGTGTATCTCTCCCCCAAAGCCCTAAAATCAATCACTGTTTTTCTATGCATATTTCAAGTATAGCATAAAAAGGCAGATTCAGACAAAGCTGATCTACCTTTTTATTATTTTCTTACTATTGATTATGCTTTAGTGAATAAATCACCAGCAAATCCATCTGATTTCTGCAAGAGTTGTTTGTAAACCTTCCATTTAAGATCTACAGTATTCTTGAAATCATTACCTTGAAGGTCTTTTTCGACCGCTGCATCAAATAAGGTCTGAAGTTGTGCGTAAGTTGAAATCTTTTGACCATCGATTTCAATTTCAACAAAACCTCTTTGGGCTTTTTCATGTACTTCATGATACCATGCTTTCTTCCATGCTTCTAAGCTTTGGAATTTACCGTTAGAAACTTTATTAATAATAAAGTCATCACCAAGACCTTTATTTCCAGCTGCTTTAGATTCTTGTTTGTATTTGTTTGATGCATAACCTAAGAATCCGTCTAGATATCCGAAGTAACCCCACATACGGAAGGTATTGTGTTTGAATGAGATTGAACCAACCGCACTCTTACTTGTATTACCACCATAGATACCTGTCATCATATTTACTACAGTATAAGCAGAATCAAATCCTTCAGTACGGTAATAACCATTTCCTGGCAATCCATGTTTCGTTGCAAAGTTTCCATCAACCAGTTGATCAATACTTGTCAGCTTCGTATTCTTTTCGTCATCATTCAAATCACGAACTAAATCCCATTGGTGTGGTTCACCAACTAAGCCATTGCGATCCGCTTTTTCACGATATTTCTTATCGATCTTCTTGAACCACTTATCATTTGTTCCAGTATTTTTCTTGATGACAGACTCAGCTTCTAAGTAATCAAGCATCATCATGGATTCATTGTAATTCTTCATGTAGTGATCGATTTTCTCACGACTACTTAACACATTTGGATTATAGTTGTAAATTTGATTTCCATCATTTTGACGTTCGTAAGCCATGTTTAATCCTAAGGCACCATATTCACCATTTGGATTTGAAACTGATGGTGATTGCAACATACCTTGAGCAAAGGCTTCAACGTCTGTTCCTTCACGGTGACGCCATGTTCCTAAGTAGGCCATACGGTCATTGATGTGAGTTGTTTCGTGAGTGAATGCAGATGTACCAAAATCACTAATCATGCTAGAGATGATGTAATATACGGCCTCTTGTGGTTGTGGATTTTGGAAGATATAAGCGTATGCACCCATTCCATTGTATCCGTGCCACTTATCAGTCGGACCATAGAATTCACGAATTGGAGCAAAATCGCCTTTCTTCGTATGTCCCATACGGTCAACCCATCCCAAACCTGGTACATCATGGTTATCCCAAATTGCAGATGGTACCATATTTTCACTCTTAAGAAGATTATTTCGTACATTATCAGCAGCAAGTCTTGACCAGAAGTCTAAATAATTGATTTGTTCTTGCGCACGTAAATCAACCTGCTTCTTGAACGCTTCACGTTCTTCTGCTGTGTTCTTACCATATTTCTCAAATGAACTAAAGGCAATGGTATTATAGGTCGTAATTAAGATCATATGCGCTTTCTTCAAATTCAGAAGTGGTAAAATATAACGTCCGTGATGCCCATTATTAATTACTTCATATAATTTATGTTTCTTATTAGCGAAATCTGGATTTGATGATTGTTTCTCAACAACATAAGCGTTATCTGCAATGTTATTCTTGAACCAAGTATTCATATCTGTTTCACTAGTGAATAATTCCATGTTGTACTTCAGGAATTCGTGTAAGTTAGCTTTACCAGTAGCACTTGCAAGAGCTCTGTTAAATGCATCATGTGATTGATCACCTTTTAGGTTGTTACCATTTGAAGCGAAGCTGATTAATCTATCAAGTACGTTAACGTTCTTACCGTAGAAATCCGGTTTGAAGGTCATCATATTTTTGATATTTAATCCGTCAAATTTAATTCCATAGTATTGGTTTAAATAAGCCAGAGCTAACATGATTTTAGCTTTGTTATCTTCAACTTTTTTAATCAATGCACGTTTAGCTGCTTCGTCCGTATTTAATTGATGGTCTTCATTTTCAACTAAAGCTTTAACTAAAGCATCAAGATTATCTTTTACTTCTTTGAAGCTTTCTTCCATGTATAACATCTTAGGATTGTTATTAATCTTACGAACTTCATCTGAATCAAGTTCAACAGAAGCTAATTTAGCTTTGATATCGCTGATCAATTGTGTCCTATCTTTAACAACCATATTTGGTGTATAGACAATATCACCTAATCCTTCAATACTATATTCACGAACTTGTTGAACCTTAGATTCTTTTTGTGTAATAGCCTTAATTTCTTTCGTCTTATCAGCGTAATGAATCATAATGTGATCAGCATCTGATAAGTCGGTCACAAATTGTCCATCTTTCATACCTGTAACAGATAAAACTTCCGTATTTAGTAATTTAGAATCTTCAGGAATCTTATTACCTTGATTTACAATCCATTCTTTGTTGTAGAACGGTTGAAGCTTTTCAATATTACGGTAAGCAAGCTCACGAGATACATCATAATCTTGAGTATCTTTATAAGTATCTGTTTTTGGTTTTACGTTATTAAGTGCATCTTCAACAAGAGGTTTAATTTCAAACTTATCAGCTGTAATTCCGAATGATTCTATTTTTTTATTTGCATCTTCTAGGCTGATTTCTTGGATTCGATTACTACGAGAACCGTTAAATGAGTGAGAACCTTCACTCACATCTTTAACAACGTAGTTTCTTTCAATCCAGTTTTTTGTGTAATATCCACCTTCTGCTTCTAAATCTCTAGAACCGTAGAATTCTTCACCGTTTTTGACTTTCATCATTGAAACTGTGTCAGCAACACGCCCCCATGTCCAGTTTTTACTAATGAAACCACCTACCTCAACAGGGTTCTTCACATCAATAGTTCCTTTAGTAACAGCGTTACGAACAGAAGCGTATTTATCAATACCATTAGGATCAGAACCGTTATCGGTTCTAGCGACAAGTCCACCAACACGTGCTCTATCTGCAACAATATCAGCATCTACGTATGCATGTTTAATATTACCACGCCAAAGTTCTCCGGCGATACCACCAAGATCCCAACCTTTATTACCGACACCTGTTAGTTTACCGATGAAAGCAACATTTTTAAGAAGTCCACCAGTATCTCCTTTATTTACGATACCAGCAATACCATCTTTACCAAGGATACTACCAGTTACCTTAACATTTTCAACTGTGGCATTTTTAATTACTCTTGATAGTGCGGAAATATTTTCAATCCAAGGCATATTGATATTAACATTACCTAAGTTAATGTTTTTAACTGTACCGCCTTCAACGTTATCGAATAACTGACGAGCCATATTATGAATGGTATATTGTTTACCGTCAACACTTGTTAAAGTTCCGCTAAATTTACCAGGTACATATTGTTTATTCGGAGTTGGTACATTTGCTGCATTCAAATCTGCACCAAGTTTAAAGGTACCACTTGGATTAGCTTTCATAGCCGTTACTAGGTCGTTAAAGCTATAATATACATCACCATCGTGTGCTTTTTGTTTTTCAAAGTAATGGACATACTCTTCGCTAAGTGTGTTGTCAGCATTCCGTTGAATCAAATCAGGTGCTTTGGCAGTGACTTTGTATAAAGTTTTTCCGTCTTTTTCTACTTCTTCAATCTTGTCAACAGCTAGTCTTGTTATTTTATTGTCATGAGTGGTCACTCGTAAATAAAGCGGAGCAAGATCAGTTGGTTTTTCTGTCAGCAAACTAGTATCTGTTTCATTACCGTCAGCATCCACACTCATCAAGCTTGTTTCTTTGATGTTTTTAATTTCAACTTTTTTAAGGTCAATTCTTAGAGGTTCTTCTTTAAGAACTTCTTCTTGATCACCTTCACCTAAATTATAAACCATCTTCGTTTCAAGTTTATAATCCTTGTAGTACTGCAAATCTGTCAGGGTCGTTGTCAAGTCGTCTGGTGAAACATTCAAAGTTTTAACAATTTCATCACCCTTTTTCAGAGTTAAGGTAATAGATTTAATGGCTGTCTTACTTGGATTTTCCAAATTATAACGAATTTGAGATGATCGTTTCAAATCATTAACATCAACAAGTGACAAACTTAAGATTGGTTTTTCAAAGTTTTTAGTTCCTAATTTGACGATACGATCTTGGTCTAACTCCAGAACCTGTTCCACAATTTTAGGTGCTTCTTCAGTTTTTAAACCTTTGATAGTTTTGTAAGTCTTGGTAACTTTTTTCTGCCCATCTTTTCCTTCTTGGACAGTAACTCTTTCACCCTTTTTCAGTTGGTCATCTTCTTTAAGAACTTCCTTAAATGGAATCTTTTCAAGACTTTCTTCCACCAGAGTTCCTTCAATTGGTTTTGTCCCACGACTTACCTGTTGATTTACAGGTTCCTTGGTAACTTCTGTGCTAGTTGAAAGAACTTGGTCCGTTTTAACACCTTCTACTGTTTTATAAGTTGTTTTAGTAACTTGGCTACCTTTTTCACCATTTCGTAGGACAGTTTCTTCGTCCGTATACTTGGTTGGGTCCTCTATCGTTTCAGTTTTGTAGTCTAGGTCTGTAGTCGATGTTTCAACAAGGGTTCCCTCAGTTACTTTGTACTCAGGTAACTGTTCTTGTACAAGGGCTTGGCCAGTTTTACCTTCCTCTTGTGTACCTTTTACTTCGATTGGAGCTTCTGGTAAGGTTGGTTGTGTTAAAGCTTGACCTTCCTTGCCTGCCTCTTGGGTTCCTTTTGCTTCAACTGGAGCCTCTGGTAGTTCTGGTTGTGTTAGAGCTTGACCTTCTTTGCCTGCCTCTTGGGTTCCTTTTGCTTCAACTGGAGCCTCTGGTAGTTCTGGTTGTGTTAGAGCTTGACCTTCTTTGCCTGCCTCTTGGGTTCCTTTTGCTTCAACTGGAGCCTCTGGTAAGGTTGGTTGCGTTAAGGCTTGACCTTCTTTGCCTGCCTCTTGCGTTCCTTTAGCTACCTGATGCGTTGGTTCAGCTTGTGGTACTGGAGTTGGGGCAGGTTGCTCTTCTTTCTTAGTTCCGACTGCAATGACTTGCGAAACAGGATTTTGAACCACTTGGTCTTCGATGACTTCTCTAACTTCTTGACCATTAACCATCGATACTTTGGTTACAATGCGACGCTGACCATTTACTCCAGCTGTGACGATACGAGTCTGTCCTTCTGCTAGATTGGTATCTGGGCTTGTGACTGTTTCAAAAGGAATATCTACCAAGCTCTCTTCCAGTCTTGACTGAGGTTTCTCAGAAACTGGTTTTTCTTGAACTACTTCTGTCTTATCAATTTCATTTGCACTTTGCTTTTCTACTGGCAACTGAGGCTTCTCAGCTGAAGCTGGCCTTGATGGATGGAGTTCTGCTTCCTTGAAGTATCCAATGTATTCATAGCCATCAATGTGGATAATCCCTTCAGCCAAACCTTCATGTGTAGAAGCCGAAATAGTTTGGTTATAAGAAAGCAATTCTTTATTTTCAAACGCAAATGTGGTGAAAGGAACAAAGTTGCTTGCACCAATCGAACTAATTAATAAGACACCAAGCACCTTACCACGATGTTTTTTAGAGATTAATAAAACAGCCAAAGAAGCCGTAGCCAACCCTATACCAGCCAAGGCTAATTCTTTACTCCCTGTATAAGGAAGTTCTTGGTAGGTACTAGCTTTCTTTCGATACACTGCATAGATAATATCATCCTCTTGAAACTCCGAAGGGACTTCATGGTGAATTAAGGCTTTTTCAGACTCGGTCAATTCCTGCTCCGCCAAATAACGGTAATGAACGCTATGAGCTCCACCAACTTCATTGGCTTGTACCTTATCTACTGAAAGGGCACTTGCACCAAAAAGGAAGGCCCCGATGGCTACAGGACCAACCCCAACAGTTAACTTGCGAATGGAATATTTAGTAATTTTTTCAAGTTGTTGTTTTGTTTTTCTCATTCTTATGACTTTCTAATAGAATCTTGCGGATAGTGCGCACGCGCACCTCCAATTAATTTTGGACGACTAGCAAGAGCCGTTACATGGGCATGCCCAATTTCTCTCAAAAGAGGGCGAATCGGAACCTGAACATGCTTGACATGCATGCCAATTGCAGTGTCTCCGATATCCAATCCAGCATGAGCCTTGATAAATTCAACCTCAACTGGATCTTGCATAAACTTGAAGGCTGCCAACTGACCTGAACCTCCTGCATGGAGAGTAGGAAGGACACTAACTATTTCCAGACCAAACTGTTCTGCCACCTGACGTTCAACGACGAGGGCCCGATTGACATGTTCACAACCTTGAACAGCTAGATGAATTCCTTTTTCCTCTAGGATATCTAAGATGGTCTTCACAATAATTTCCCCAATTTCTTGGCTGGATTCCTTGCCAATCTGACCACCTATCACCTCACTAGAAGAAAGGCCCAAAACAAAGATAGATCCTTGCTTCAAATTGGCCTTTTCTAACACATCTTCTACAATCTGGCTTGTTTCTCTTTGAATGTCTTTTTCCTTCATACTTGATACCTCTTTTGTCACTATCTATCATATCGTTTTTTCTTGTTTTTAGCAAGATAGACAACCTAGAAAGCTTGCCCAATTACGCATAAAACTCCCAGAATTGACTGGGAGTTAGCTAGTTTCTATTCTATTTATGTATATTTCAACCGTCGTTCCTTTGCAAGGTGCAGAATCAATCTTCATCTGATAATCTTCTCCAAAATGAAGTTTAAGACGCTGGTCAACATTTGGCAGACCAACTCCTCCACGTTTGAGCTGACTCTGACTACTATCGCTAGCATCTTGGAAGCCAACGCCATCATCTTCAATGCGGATGACTAGTCCTCTATACTGTTTCTGAACAGAAACTTTAATATGTCCCTGACCTTCCTTCTCCTTGATGCCATGGTAAAGAGCATTTTCTACTAGAGGTTGCAACACCAGCTTGGGCAAGACTAGATTATCGAAGGCAGGATTTTCATTAATTTCGTATTCCAGCTTATCGCCATAGCGTTGTTTCTGGATAAAGAGATACTGGCGGACATGGTTAATTTCGTCAGACAGGCAAATCAAATCTTTACCCTGATTGAGCGCTAGGCGGAAATAAGTCGCCAAGGACTTGGTCACCTGAACCACTCGCTGACTATCCTGAAATTCAGCCATCCAGATGATGGTGTCCAAAGTATTGTAGAGGAAATGGGGGTTAATCTGACTCGACAAGGCTTGAAGTTCATACTGACGGGTCGTTTCTTCCTGTTTGCGCACATCTGCCATCAGCTGATCAATCTGATCCAACATGGCATTAAACTGACGAGTCACTTCTCTCAGTTCATAGGCACCAGCTTCTTTGGCACGAAGATTTTGAGCACCAGAAGCAATTTCCAACATTGTTTCTCTCAAATCCTTCAAAGGGGCAATCCAGCGTCTGAGACTGAACCACACCAAGCAGAGACAGGCAAGAAGAGATGTGACACTGGCCCCAAGCAAGGTCCACAAGAGTTGACTCCGAACCTGGTCTAATTTTTCCAGTGAAGACACTCCTATAACCGTCCAATCAGTTCCTGCAATCTGTTCCTGACTGACGTAGGATTTGTGGTCCAGAGTGTAGTCCTGCCCTGTCTCAATATAGGGTTTCATGGCCTCCATTTCACTAGCTGAGCTATAGACTGTGTGTTTAGGATGGTAAACAAATTCATGGTTTTCATTGATGATAAAGGCAAAGCCCTGCTGACCCAACTGAAGTTGATTTAGATAGGCTTCCAGAGTTTCATAAGAAATATCCAGACGAAGTACGCCGAGATTGACCCCCTTTACATCAAGAAGTTCTTGAGTGACAGAAATAACCCACTGACTATCCGATTTACGAGCTGGTGTCAAAACTGGTTTAGCCCCCTGATGAATAGCCTTTTGGTACCAATCCTCAGCCATCATATCAGAAGAAGTTTTCATCTGCACACTGTCATCTGTAGAAATGACCTGACCGGATTTAGTGACCAGTACCACCGTTTTCAAGTCCTGGTCTGCCTTCAAGATAGTCAAAAATAGATCTCGAATTCCCTTGACCTTGTCTTGATTGGGGTTCTCAGCATAAGCTAGAACATCCGTCTGCTGGGTCAAACTGGTAGAGGTGGTTTCTAATTTTTTGATATAAGACTGGATAAAGTGGCTAGTCTGACTGATAGTCGTTTGGCTATTGCCCTCAATAGTAGCCTCAATGGCTGATGAACTAGATTGATAGTAGAAAGTCCCGACCAGAGCTAGGAGAATGAGAAAGACCAGAAAGATAGAAATAACCATTCTGACTAGGAGAGAAGAACGCTTCATCGACCTCCCCCCTTCTTAAACTGACGAGGTGTCACACCTGCAATCTGCTTAAAGCGTTGGGTAAAATAGTTCATATCTTCAAAACCAACCTTCTCTGCAATCTCATAAATCTTCAGATCTGTAGTTAAAAGCAAGAGCTTGGCTTGTTTGACACGTTCTCGCACCAGATAATCCTGAAAAGGCAGGCCCAACTCTTTCTTAATCAAAGAACTCAGATAAGTCGGACTAAAGCCCAATTCACTAGCCAAAGACTTTAAACTAAACTGGCTATCAGCCAGATGGGACTGGATTTTCTGAGCCATATTTCCCTCAAACTTATCAGTCAATAAATCTTGTAACTGTTCTTCCTTTTCTTCCTTATCCAACTTTTGCTTGATTTTCCCCAACATTTCCTCGATATCCTGACGAGAAAAGGGCTTAAGCAGGTAGTCATCCACACCTAGTTTGACAGCAGACAAAGCATAATCAAAATCATCGTAGCCTGTCAAAAAAACTAGATGCACCTGAGGATAGGTTTCTCGGACCAGACTGGCCAACTGGATGCCATTTAGCTGAGGCATGTTGATATCAGTTAAAATGATATCTGGCACCTGCTTTTGAATCAATTCCCAAGCCTGCCTTCCATTTTCAGCCTGACCGATGATTTCCATATCGTAGGCTGCTACATTGACCAGCTTGGTCAAGCCTTGTCTTACCAGATATTCATCTTCTACGATTAAGATTGTATAGGTCATGCTTCTCTCCTTTGTCATCTACTAGTATCAGTATAGCAAAATTCTCCTCTAACTGCTTAGGAAAGCCCTCTTAATCGACATAATCTAGTAAATAAGCGTAGCCTTTTTCTTCCATTTGGTCTTTGGGAATAAAGCGGATAGAGAGACTATTGATACAGTAGCGTAAGCCACCCTTGTCCTGAGGTCCATCCGTAAAGACATGGCCAAGGTGAGAATCTCCAACTCGGCTTCGCACTTCCATACGCGTCATATTGTAAGACTTATCTTCCTTGTAGGTGGCAACATCTGGACTGATGGGTTGGGTAAAACTAGGCCAACCACAACCAGACTCAAACTTGTCCTTTGATGAAAAGAGGGGTTCGCCAGTTGCCACATCCACATAGATACCGGATTCGAATTTATCCCAGTAGCGGTTTGAAAAAGCTCGTTCTGTTTGATTTTTCTGAGTGACTGCATACTCCTCAGGTGATAAGGTCTTTTTCAATTCCTCATCACTTGGTTTTGGATATTTGCTGGCATCGATGACAGGATAGGCCGCCTGATTGACATTGATATGGCAGTAGCCATTTGGATTTTTCTTGAGATAGTCTTGGTGGTAATCCTCAGCCACTACAAAATTCTGCAAAGCCTCCTTTTCAACTGCTAGAGGTTGATCGTATTTCTTAGCAACTTCATCAAAAACTTGGTTAATCACCTCTAAATCCTTGTCATCTGTGTAATAAACACCAGTACGGTACTGGGTCCCCACATCATTTCCTTGTTTATTTTTGCTGGTTGGATTGATAATGCGGAAGTAATGAAGCAGGATTTCCTTAAGAGAAATTTGCTTGGCATCATAGGTGACATGGACAGTTTCCGCATGTCCTGTTTGGTTAATCAATTCATACTTGGTTGTTTCACCTTTACCATTTGCATAGCCTGAAACGGCATCTGTCACCCCGGGAACGCGTGAGAAATATTCCTCAACTCCCCAGAAACAACCTCCAGCCAGATAAATTTCGTGCAAGTCTGCATCTTTACTAACTTCTGTTTTTTTCA
>OBVT01000338.1_pt1 | contig 11546 bp, 9 predicted proteins | sample 1476231 | NCBI WGS metagenome assembly OBVT01 (sample SAMEA2580031, study PRJEB22360) | human gut metagenome | reverse complement strand
TTGCCAAAAAGTTAGTGTAAAAAATAAAAAATTTTAGAGGAGCCTCTATTGGTCTAGTTGAAGATGCACCACAAACAAAAGACCAAAAAATTAAGTTATTCACAAAATTAAATAATCAAAATACATTCATTTAAATGAACTAAATTCAAGTAGCAAACAAATAATAAAAAGTATTGAAAGGTGTGAGAAGATGGGTATTTTATCAAGGTTCAAAAAAGACCCTGAACCCATTCTTGAAGAAGATTTTGTAGATGATGGTTATGATATGGAAAGTATTAGTCTTTCGCAACCACAAGGTGGATTACAGTTTAAGGAAAGAAATATTGTAGGGGGAGATGGTTATACAGCGTGTTTAACCATTCATGATATTCCCTCTAAACTTAATGATAACTGGTTAGATCCAATAGTGAATAGAGAAGGTGTGATTTCTGTTGTCGATGTTGGTGAGGAAGACAGATACAGAACGGTAAAAAAGTTACAGCGTTCAATGGGGGAACAATATGCACGTGTTATAGATCCTAATAGTCAGACACTTTCTAAATTAGAAGCAAGAAATTCTTACGATACGCTTAGAACAATGTTAGAAAAGATTAACCTTCATGGTGAAACGATAAAACGTTTTAACGTACGCTTATATGTATCAAAAGATACAGAAGAACTATTAGAAGAAGAAGTATCTTCTATAAGAAAAGATTTAGAGGCTAAAGGTTTTAAATCTCAACTTATGCAGTTTGAATCTAAAGATAATTATTTATCTATGTTCTTATCACTCAAACAACAAAAGGAAAGCTTAAGTAACTATCGACGTGGTTTTCCGATGGAGGCTGGCGTACTCGGGGGTTCATATTACTTTAATCATGAGCAAATTATCGACGAACGTGGTGCTTACTATGGTCAAACACTCACTCAAGGTTCAGTCATTCTAGACTTCTTTAAACATGATGCCATTCGTACATATTACAATACAGTGATTTTTGGAAAAATGGGGTCAGGTAAGTCAACGTTACTAAAGATGATAGAAGAAGAACAATATGCAAGAGGGAATTTCATTCGTGGGTTTGATAAAGCAAGAGAATTTGGAGCTATTTTAGAAAGACAAGGTGGACACATCATTGCATTAGATGGCACCGATGGACGAATTAATTTTTTACAAGTTTATCCTACAGCGAGCCGTAAAAATGAAAAAGGCGAACACGTCGTGTCAGAAGTCGGTTCTTTCAAACAACATATTTCTAAATTAAAAATGCAGTTTAGTTTAATGAATAATGAGTTAACTGATACAGAACTCAAAGAAATTTCTAGTGCTATTTATGACTTCTATATAGAAAAAGGGATTTATGATCCAAACAAGGGCGAAAATCAAAATATCGTTAATTTAAAAAATGAAGACTACCCAGTGTTAAGTGAACTTTATAATTATATTGAAGCTTACATTAAAAATGCTAAAAAAACGGATATTACATCTGAAAAGGTTCGTTCATTTGAACGTATTCTTACAACGGTTAAAGAGATGGTAACTGAATACGGAGAAATTTTTGATGGTCATACGACGATTAAAGATATGGAAAATGAACAAGTAGTATTCTTCGATATTGAAGGACTTACTTCTTTATCAAAAGAAGTACAAGATACAATGTTATTTACAGCTTTACAATTAATATGGTCTCAAGCATTAAATCAAGGACGTAAATATAAAACGATGATTGAAAATGGAGAGATTAAAGAAGAAGATGCCAAAAGGTTTATGTTCTTCATTGATGAGTGTCAAAACATAATTAATGCCAATAACTTACAAGTTGTTGAATTTGTTGTTAAGTTCCAAAAGGAAATGCGTAAGTTCTTAGCTGGTATTATTTTTGCGACACAATCTCCTAAAGAAATACTTCCCGAAAGTAACGATCAAATTGTAGTGAGTAAGTTAAAACAAATCTTTGCGCTAACGCAATATAAGTTCTTATTTAACCTTGACTCATCTGAAATTGAACAAATGAAACGAGTATTAGGTGATATTTTGACCGAGTCAGAATATCGCATGATACCGAAATTTAAACGTGGAAGAACGCTACTTAGTATACAAGGTTTAAGTAATACAATATTTAATGTCCATCCAACGAAACAACAACTAGATCGATTCAAGGGTGGATTATAATGGATAAAATCAAACACTACATTAATTGGAAAGTCATCTCATGGATTGTCGGTATTATCGGAGGACTTTGGACATTTCTTATAGGTATGATTCTTTTAATTCTTTTATTAGTAGTGGTTGTGATTGGTCTTAATGACTCTGGTCAAAAATCAGGATGTAGTGTTGATGACGCACCCGTAGCAAGTGATGTATCAGATAAAGGAAAGAAAATATTTGAACAAAATGCAAAAGGTGGCGAACTGGAAGGAAAGGTAAATGCAGCTATCAAAATTGCTAAAAAAGAAAAAGTACCACCTTCTTTATTCTTGGCAATTATGGCGAGTGAATCAGGATGGGGTAAATCAGCAAATGCGACAGGACAGCATAACCCTTTATCTATTATGGGTAGTGGACCTTTGAAGCACTATGACACGATAGAAGATGGTATGGAAGCAGGCGCAAAAAATCTTTATGATTTGTACATTTCTAAAGGATTAGATACCCCCGCAAAGATTCAACCTAAATATGCGCCCAATGGGGCTAGCAATGATCCGACTGATTTGAATAGTAACTGGAAACGCTCTGTTGAACATATCCAAAAACAAATGTCTGATGGCTCTAAGTCTAGTGGCTCATCTGATAGTGCTATCGGTTCTGGTGGTGGTTGCTCAATGTCTAGTTCATCAGTAACTGGTGGTGGAAGCCTCAAAGCACTTTCCAAATTTAAAGGTAGTTTACCAACACCTAAGAATAAAACACATTTAATGAAAGCAGCTCAAGGCAATTTATATACTTATCTCGAGTGTACATGGTACGTCTATAATAGACGTAAAGAACTAGGTATCCCAATATCAACATTTTGGGGAGATGCAGGACGATGGGCAGCTAATGCTAAAAAAGACGGTTATGCAGTGGGTAAAAAACCAGTTAAAGGTGCGTGTGTAACATGGCCTATACAAGGTGGTATGCCATATGGTCACGTCGCTTTTGTAGAAGGTGTTTCAAAAGATGGTAAAAAGATTCATGTCAGTGAATATAACTGGGCGCCTAAAGTCCATACCTACGGAGAAAGAACAATTAAAGTTCAGGATCAAATGCAATTTATTTATGATAAAAAAAGTAAAAAATAGATAAAGGAGAAGTTGACGATGGATAAAAGAAAACTTTTAGGTGCTGTATTTGTGATTGTTGCGATAGGTCTTGGATTTTTAATTTATTTTATTGCTAAAGATCAGTGGTGGGATGATTCAAAAGAATCATCTCAACCAGCTAAACAGGAAAGTAAAAAAGACAATAGTAAAGATGATGAAAAAATTGAAGAATCGAAGAAAAAAATTAATCATATGGATGATAAGTCAGAAAATCGAGAAAAGAATGACTCAGATGATGATTCATCAAGCCAAGAGAATGATGACCAAAAGGAGTCTAAATCAAATTTAGACCAACGCACGGAATATTTTATAAAAAATATGTTTACTAATTTAAATCAAGAGAATTATCAACGTATTAAAAACAAATTAAGTACAATTTGTACACCTCATTTTATGCATAAATATTTTAGAGATAAGGATAGTCAGTACAATTTTTACATGGACGTACACATGTCAGGATTTGATATATATGAATCAAGAAAACCACGCTCAAATGGCAAAGTTGTATTTGCGACGTTTGAACGTGAAACAAGTCCAGCACATTCAGGTAACACAGATATTAAACCATCTCACGAAGAGATGACAGTTCAAGTTATTTATAAAAAAGTTAATGGCAAGATGTTAGTTGATGATTTTAACATTCAAAATAACGAAGATTTAGATGACACAGATGATGATTCAGAGGAAATGAACTAGAAATTTGAAATCGGTTAAAGTGAGGTGAAAACAATGACCAAAGTAAAGGAACTAGCAATGAAGGGAATTAAAAGATTTAAAAGTAGTAAGAAGGCGTTTTATCTTAGCCTTCTTGCTATCCCGTTTATCATTTATTTAGGAATATATATTTATTCATTAACACAGAATCATACGTACAAATTTTCTAAAGAAGAAATGGCAGAAGGAGCCTCTTTTAATAACTTTAACTTAGTTGTGCAGGATCAAAAATACAACCCCAAGAATGGCACATACGTCATTAAAGTTAAAGCAAATACAGATAATGATGAAAAATTAATTTTAGACAAAGATAATTTGTCGGTTAAAGCCATCACAAACAAAGAAAGAAAGACATATAAACCGAATGTATACCATACACTTAACGATTATTTTATTGTTGAAATCGAAGATATACCTAAAAATTATGGCTCCTTAAAATTACATTTCAACTATGTAAATGATAAAGGAGGTGAGGATGGTGTAGATAAAAACGAAGAAGGTGATTTATATGTCTCAGCTTTAGGTAAAGATATAGACAAAACGCTCAGACCGAAATCTAAAAAAGAATACTATAAAGACAGTTATGTTTATTTAGTAGACCGAATTTCGAAAGAAATTACATCTAAGAAAAAAGATATTGAAAATAATAAAGACAATATCGCACGCATGAAGAAAGACAACAAAAAATTAGATCCAAACGATCCAATACTAAGTAAAAAAGAACAATCACAAGCTCGTTCAACAATAGATGATAATAATTCATCTATAGACTCTTCTAAAGAAACTATTGATAAAGATAAAAAAGCAATTAAAGACAAACAAGAAAATAAAAAAAATGTAGAGAAAATTATTAACAATTTGTAAAAAATAATGATAGAGCTAAAGCTTAATGATAGACTAAAAATGTGTCAAAAAAACAGGAGCAACTCTTTAAGAATTGCTCCCTTGTAGGGTCAATATTGGTGTGTGAAGCCATATTGACGTGAAGACAACGAGTTGTGTGAGAAACGTCATCTTCTATTTGCTCAAATAATAAAAAGTATTAAACTTCCAAAAGGTTTACACCTTTTGAACACAACTGACATACAGTGCTTTTCAAGCATTTGTATGTGATGTGCTTCTTTCATGATACTATCTATTGCTTATTAAGTAAATAGATAAAAATTCATAAGGCATCATTCTTTAGTCTCAAATGTTGAAGTATTGAACTCTGTATTAGCGAAATATTAATACTAGAAAGAAGGAATAATTTATGAAAAAAATTAACGTAGGGTCAAAATTATGTGTGACAGGTTTATCAACAGCATTATTAATGTCCACAGTGGGATATAGCTATTTGGATGTAGCGCAAGCGAAAGATCAAAAAGATGATTCCTCAAAATCAAAGTCACAACAACAAGATAATAAATCAGCGCACTCATCTACGCCTAGTGATAATGACCTTAAAAAAGCAGTTGAAGATGCGAAAAAAGCAGGCGTGAATGTTAAGCAAGGTAACATTCAACATCATAGAGTTACAAGTAAAAATGTGGATGATACGCAAAAACAAATTCAAGCAGATTATCAAAAGAAAATTGATGAGTTACAAAAAGCTACTAAGAAATATAAAGAAGATAAAGAAAATTATAATAAAGAAGTTTCAGCAGTCAAAGCTTATAATGACAAGCAACTGAAAAAATATAACGACGAAGTAAAAAAACAAAAATCAACAGTTGATGACGGAAAGAAAAATCCATCTAAACCTAAATATGAAGCTAATATCAATGGAGATAAAGGCAAATATTATACTAAATCAAAGTCTTGGCATAATTTAAAATCAAAAACGATTGATAATGATATCCATGTTAATGCCACAGGTGATGTGAACTCATTTAAAGACTTACAAAATGGTAACTTTGCTATTCATGCATATTCAGATAAAAAAGGAAAGTTATCTAATGATAAGATCGTTCAAAAAGTTTCATGGGGAGATGTTAAACCTCAAGGCGATATCGTTAAAGGCGATAAAGTCACAGAAGATATGCATAAGAAAGTACCTAGCGTGAAAAAGCCAGCATATGATACTACAGGTAAAGATAATCCGTTTGGAAAAACGACCCAACTCCATTCTGTAAAAGCTGGTAAGTGGGTGACAATTCCTAATGCTGTACATCTAGCAAATGGAAAAACAAAAGATTTAAAAGTTAAATTCACAAAATCAGGTACTAATTTAGATTATGGTAAAGACTGGGTAACGTTCTGGAATGAGGGTGGCTCAATCAATTACTATGATGGTACACACGACTTATCACACACACCACCAAAAGATAAAATCACAGCGCACTATAAAGTCGGTGATGGTAAAGATAAATATTTATGGACAGGCGCTACTTTTGATATTGATGGTGGACAAGCATTGACAATGGAAGATAATAACTATGGAATTGTAGCTTTAGGTGGTGGCTTGAAAGTCGACAGTGACAAAGTTAAAAAAGTTACAAGTTCTAAATATCTTGGAGATACATGGGGGAAAGATAAAGGATCAAACTTATTAAACGGCACATCATCAGTTCCCGATGGAACAGCTATTTTTGCTAAATATGATAATGAAATTAGTCATTCTGTAAGTAATACAGGTGTTAAAGGCTCAACATTAGTCGCTAACGGTGACTTTGGAATGCACGTTAACACAAGTATTGCAGAATATCCTGACTTGAAGAAAGAACCGAAAAAACCTGAACCACCTAAAGTTCAATATAATTTACAAGATATGAGTGTTAATCCAAGCACAAAAAAATCAGTGAATAAAAAAGATGTTGGATACGATAAAGACTATAACTATACATTAGATTATCAGCTACCTGTCATTAAATCAGGTTCAGATGATAAAGATAAATCTAATGACTCATCTCAAAAATCTCAATCTGATAATTTAGAAAATCCTAAAGATGAGTTTAATGGTAAATATCAAAATGATTATCATACATTCACTTTAGGTGATGACCTACCAGATGAATTACGTATACAAAAAGATAAAATTAAAGTGGTGGATGATAAAGGTAAAGATGTGACAAAACAAGGGGATCTGAAAGTTGATGATAAGCATCAATCATTCAGATGGACACCTAGTAATCCTTCAGACTTCTCAGCTCAAAAACTCAAAGTCACTGTAGCATCACAAGTAAGCAGTGAAGCAGACTTGAAGAAATGGAAAAAAGATAATAATACCTTTGAGATTCCAAATACTGGATACCTTGAGTTAGATGGTAAAAAACTTCCAACAAACAAAGTACCCGTATTTGTGAAGAAAAAAGTACACAGTGATATTAAAAAGCACATCTTAGAAGACAATAAATTGAAAGATCATAATAAGTCTAAAAAAGGTAATGATATTAACTATCAACTTGACTATACAATAGGCAATGATAAGAACTATAAAAAAGTAGCGCTAAAAGATGATCTTGAAGATGTTGAAGATTTAAAAGGGGTTAAAGTTTATTTACCGAAGAAACAAAAAGATGAATTATCTAAAAAAGAACTTTCTGATATTCAAAATGCTTTAAAAGGTACAGATACTAAACAAGATGACATTAAGCCAGAGTCTTCAGAAGATAAGAGTCAAAAAGATAGTGACGAAGATAAAAAAGGAGATGATCAAAATGAAAAAACTAACAAAGATACAGCACAAGATGAAAAATCAAAAAGTAATGATCAATCTCAAAAATCATCTCAAAAATCAGAGAGTAAAGGTTCAGATAGTCAGTCTTCCGAACAAGTAAAAGATGATGATAAATCAAATGATAATTCGTCAAAAGATGATACAGCAGACAATAGTAAGTCAGACAACACTTCAAAAGATGATAGCACATCGAAAGACGACTCAGCAGATGACAGTAAATCAAAAGACACTTCAAAAGATGATAGCAAAGATGACTCATCGTCAGATGCTACAAAAAAAGACGATAGTTCAAAAGCTACAGACGATTCTAAAACTGATGATGCTCAATCAGACGACGCTCAATCAAGCGATGCTAAGCCAGAAAATGGGGATTTAGATATTACTAAATTAGGAGATTTAAACGTAGATAATGAAAAAGAAAGTTTTGAATGGACACCTAAAGAATCTAAATTATTAAAAGGTAAAAAAGTCAAAGTCCTTCTAACTTCAAAATTCAAAAAGGATGTAGACTATAAAAACTTTGCTAAAGGCGAGAAATATATCGTTCCTAATACATCTCAAATTAAGTATGACGATAAAACAGAAAACTCTAATAAGGTGGATACAGAAATACCTAAACCGAAAAAACCTGAAAATGTAGTGCCACCTAAAAAAGAAGAACCTAAAAAACCAGCTCCTAAGCCACAACAACCAGCGCCACAACCTAAGAAAGAACAGCCTAAGAAGGAAACACCTAAAAAAGACTTGCCAATGACAGGTACAGAAAAATCTGTTGCTGGTGTAATTATTGGTGCTGTACTTATTGGTCTTGCTGGTGTGTCTACTTACTTATATAGAAGAAAACGCTCTTAAGGTTAAGTGAATTAGTTAACGGCACTTTTGGGTGTCGTTAACTTTTTAACTCAATATATAAAATTAATTAGGGGGAGATAGAATGGCTGTTGATCATCTTATTCCAACAGACTATAGAAAGTTAGTTCTAACTGCAACTCAGTATAAAGATCCAATGATGAATTATTTAACTGAAGACTTAGAAAGACGTGATAAATTACTTTTTATTATGGTGCATCATGAGAAAAGTCTTACAGAAATTATAAACTCAGAAGATAAAAATTTGGAAGATGCGCAATTTTGTATCAAGCAGCTAGTTAGTAACATTAGTAATTTATATGTTCTATCAGAAGTGCAAGATATGGATAGAAAGTATCAAAAGGGAGAGTTTGAATATTGAGAAAGTGGTTAGTTGTACTTATTATTGCTTTCACAGTCGTTGCTGGATTGCCGTTTAATGCTAATGCTAAAACGACGTACACAGCAGATAAACACGTACAAAATATAGCAACTGCTCATAGTCATATCAATGAACAGACCCAAAAACAGTTAAACGCTAAACGAGTTCAACCATTTTTAGCAACGCAAGAGAATATCAATTTCATCAATAATACTTTAAGTGGGCGTGGTTGGGATTTTGATAATTTTGCGGGATGGCAATGTTTTGATCTTGCTAATGTGTATTGGTACCACTTGTACGGTCATGGACTAAATGGGGCATGTGCTAAAGACATTCCTTTTAACAATAATTTCATGGGTGAGGCGTCGGTTTTTCCTAACACAGCTTCATTTCAAGCAGCCCCAGGTGACTTAGTCGTATTTGGAAACCAATATGGACATGGCATGGGCCATGTTGCAATTGTCACGAACGGTAATGTTGATGGCAATTGGAATCAATTTGAAAGTCTTGATCAAAATTGGAATAACGGGGGTGGTCGGAAAGCAGAAGTTGCGCATAAGGTCGTTCATAACTACGACATAAGACAAGGTCAGATGTATTTTATTCGGTCTTATCAATAATTAAAGAATAAAGGAGCTAGATAATATGAAAAAGACACCAATAAAAGTTTTATCAGCAATATCTATCATTGGTCTAAGTATAATTACGCTAGGTCAATACCATGATGCGCAAGCAGCGACTGGAGAGAAACCACAAATTAAAGCACCAGCACAACAAGTGCAATATGGCAAAAAATGGAACCCTTATGAAAACGTAACAGCAACAGATAAAGAAGATGGTAATTTAAGCAACGAAGTCTATTATGATCCACCATATTTCACAACAACTCAACCTGGTACATATCATGTGAAATATGGCGTGTGGGATACAGATGATAACAATACTGAAACAAATCGCAACGTTACAGTATTGGCAAAAGATACTTCTTCATCTCAATCACCATCTCAACCTAAGCATGATTCTCAGCAAGGGGGTTCATCAGCACCAAGTAAGCCTGAACATGATTCAACATCAAGCAATAATGAACATCATACAACGCCATCTGATTCTATCCAACAGGGTGAACAAACACATTCGCAACAACAACCGTCAACGGAAGATACACAGCCGTCACATTCTAGTCCTAAAGAAGTTGATGCTGGGTATAACCATGATGGTCAAGGGCATGCAATTAACCCACAATCGACACATGAATCTAACATAGATAATGGATACAATCACGATGCACAAGGGCAACCTATTCAATCACAGCAAGACAAAAAACAAAGTGTAGACGATGGTTATAATCATGATGAACAAGGTCAATCCATTCAACCTTCACAATCACAAAACGACAATCAACAAAATGTGATACACCATAGATCTCAAACACAAAATAACGGTAATACTGCTTCTACAAGCAACAATATGAATTCTCAACAACAACCGTCAACGTCAGTTAATCCAGCAACACAGGCACATACAACAACACCTATAAAAAATAACAATGGTAAACATACTTCTGTGTCACATAACAATCATAACGCCGAAAAAACACAAAAATCATTGCCAGAATCAGGTGAAAATGATAATCAAGATAGTGTTGAACTAGGAATTGTTGCTTCTATTTTAGGAAGTTTAGCTGTTGCTTTTGGTATCAAACGTCGTCAATCTAAACAAAATTAAGAAATGAGGTAGTATAATATGAATAAACTAGGCAAAGTGACAAGTCTTGTAGGTGCTTTAACGATCGGTACTACTTTTTTATTGGGACATGGGGCGCATGCATCAGTTGCATCTTATCCATATAACGGATTAAGTAGCGCAAACTATAATACAGCAATGAATTTGAAGTCTAATGCAGGAAGTATTTCTATGCATCATGTTGAGAATCCTAAGAAATCAGGATATTCAGCTATTGGACGCGTATCTAACTATGATGGTTGGAAAGGCAAAGGAAAAGATAGCATGGGTACTGGATTCATTGTAGACGCTCACACTTACATTACGAACCTACATGTTGTTCAAAATGCGAATGGAAAGATAGCACGTTCTCAAGACGTGAGAATGGTAACAGAACGTAATGGCTCAAAACATAAGTATACTTTTAATGCATCTTCAATCAAACGTGTACCTGGAGCAGATGCAGTAATTATTCATACACGACAAGACATGAGTCGATACGTAAAACCATTAAAGTTAGCTAGTCAAAAAACAATCAATGGTTTACACAAAGGTGATCGTTTCAAAGCGCCTGGCTATGATAAATACAGTGCTTATGGAACAACAAATGATAATACTAAACTGTGGGAAGCTCAAGGACGTTTCTTAACACCAACAACGAATGGTAAAGAAATCATGACTAAACAAATTTTCCGTTCAGGTGGATCTGGTTCACCTATGTTAACGCAAAATAATCAAGTCATAGGTATTTCTGCATATGGTTGGAACCTCAATGGTACAAGTGGCAATGAACTTGCAGGTGGTTTCAAATTCACTAATGATGTCAGACATTTCATTAAACATAATATGAAGTAATATTAGCGCCGTCTCATAAAGTAGGTGAACAGTTATAACTGTTCACCTATTTTGACTATTCATGCCAATGATTTTTATCATCTGAAC
>OBVT01000335.1_pt1 | contig 11589 bp, 8 predicted proteins | sample 1476231 | NCBI WGS metagenome assembly OBVT01 (sample SAMEA2580031, study PRJEB22360) | human gut metagenome | reverse complement strand
TTAAAAGAAAACGGCATCAAGTTCAAGTAATCTTTCTTGTCCCTTGCATTTCCGTAAAAAACTTGTTAAAATAAAGCCATTAGAGGTGTTTTGAGTCCCACATTTTACAGGAAGTGGCGGTGCTGAGAAGTCCACAAATGTGTCAAAACTGGTTGCTAATGGATGAAAATGAAATAAACAAAGTTGCGGGCTCTGCCCGAAATTGGGTGGTACCGCGGATAAACACATTCGTCCCTGTCAAATTAATGACAGGGGCGATTTTTTTGTAGAAAGCGAGGTAGGAAGATGACAAGAACAGAGTTGCCTGAACGAATCGAGACGAAGCGTCTGGTCCTGCGAGTCCGTACAGTGGCGGATGCGGAGGATATCTATGCCTACGCTAGTCTACCAGAGGTCTCTTACCCAGCGGGCTTTCCGCCCGTCAAGACCTTGGAAGATGAGATCTATTACCTAGAGCATATCCTTCCTGAGCGTAACCAAAAGGACAATCTCCCAGCTGGCTACGGAATTGTAGTTAAAGGAACGGATAAGGTAATCGGCTCTGTTGATTTCAACCATCGCCACGAAGATGATGTCCTTGAGCTCGGCTATACCTTGCACCCAGACTATTGGGGGCGAGGCTATGTACCTGAAGCAGCGCGTGCCTTGATTGATCTGGCTTTTAAAGAACTGGATCTTCACAAGATTGAGCTGACTTGCTTTGGCTACAATGTCCAAAGTCAACGAGTCGCTGAGAAACTTGGATTTACCCTTGAAGCTCGCATAAGAGACCGTAAAGATGCCCAAGGCAATCGTTGTGATGATTTGAGATACGGCTTGCTGAAGAGTGAGTGGGAGGTGAAGAAATGAAATGGCTTATTATATTATTGCTTATACTTTTTATTTTTTACTTTTATATCAAAGAAAAAAATAAAAAGGAAAAGGAAAAGTCGGATATTAGTTATTCTAACGAAATTATTACACATACTGATTATGAAGTATCAACAATAAACGAGGAATTTTTAGCTCTAATGCCCAAAATAGAGTCATTACCTACAGATATTAATCTTGATGAAAAACCTATGCATGAGATTTTAGATCAAAATGTTGTAGCGAAATTAGATACTCTTGTACCTCAAATCGTTCAAAATTTCAATAATCCTCTCAAAAATAAAGCTATCGAAGACTTATCAAATCTAGTTAAAGAAGGTAATATTTATCAAGTAATTATCCCAAATGGAGCAAAACTTTACGATTCGAAAGAATTACAGGGAGCTTTTCGCGGTGGTTACAACATAAATAATAAACTTGCAGGCCAAGCCAATCTTATTCCAATAAATGCTGAAGAAATAACAGCTATCTCAAATACAGTAGCTGAGGTAATGAATATTTCCTCCATGGTTGTAGGTCAATATTATATGGCTCAAATTGATACTAAAATGGCAGAATTGCAGGAAGGAATAGATAAAATATATGATTTTCAACAGACTGAATTTAAAGCTAGAATAATAGCTTTAATAGGGAAAGTTGGTAACATTTCAAAATTTAATATCGAAATTATTGAGAATGATGAATTGAGAAAACGTTCTTTAGATGACTTGAATCGATATAGGGATGATGCAGTTGAATTACTACAACAAGTCAATTTAACAATAGAAAATATCGTATCTAAAGGTCATAACAATGAATTTGATAAGTACAAAGAGAGTATTGAGGAAGTTGATAAATTAATTAGCTTTCAACAATACTTGCTCTCGATTTTAGAAGAAATTGGGCGATTAATTTATCTATTAAACAAGGGTATGATATCTTCTGAACATTGTTATTCTTTATATAATATTTATATTGAACAATCTACTGATGCTAGAAATCTACTAAATCAATGGCATAATGAAACAATTAAATTATTTGAAATTGATTTAGATAACAAACGATATGCTAAGCAGGGACTTGAGGCATTTGCATTCGGCCTCCCTGCAATGGTTTTCAATGATTTGAGATATAATGAAGTACCTGAACCTATAATTTCACAAATTAATAATCAATTAGACAATTCACTTGAGATAAAAAATACAACTGAGAATTTACTCGAAAAAGAAACTAAAATAATATCAAAAGACGGTAAATATTATTATTTAACAGAATAAAAGGAGAACACACATGTCTAAAGAACTTTCGCCTAAATACAATCCAGCCGAGGTTGAGGCTGGTCGTTATAAAAAATGGCTTGATGCGGATGTTTTCAAGCCTTCAGGAGATCAAAAGGCTAAGCCTTATTCAATCGTCATTCCACCACCAAACGTAACTGGGAAACTCCACCTTGGTCACGCTTGGGATACGACTTTACAGGACATCATCATCCGTCAAAAACGCATGCAAGGCTTTGACACCCTTTGGCTTCCTGGTATGGACCACGCTGGTATTGCCACTCAAGCTAAGGTTGAGGAGCGCTTGCGTGGTGAGGGCATTACGCGTTATGACCTCGGTCGTGAAAAATTCCTCGATAAGGTTTGGGAATGGAAAGACGAATATGCCACTACCATCAAGGAACAATGGGGCAAAATGGGGCTCTCTGTAGACTACTCTCGCGAGCGTTTCACGCTTGATGAAGGTTTGTCAAAAGCCGTTCGCAAGGTCTTTGTGGACCTTTACAAGAAAGGTTGGATCTACCGTGGTGAGTTTATCATCAACTGGGACCCAGCAGCTCGTACAGCTCTTTCCGATATCGAGGTTATCCACAAGGATGTCGAAGGTGCCTTCTACCACATGAACTACATGCTAGAAGATGGCTCACGCGCCCTTGAGGTTGCGACAACTCGTCCTGAGACAATGTTTGGGGACGTTGCGGTTGCAGTCAATCCAGAAGACCCACGCTACAAGGACTTGATCGGTAAAAACGTCGTCCTTCCAATCGCTAATAAACTCATCCCAATCGTTGGGGACGAGCACGCAGATCCTGAATTTGGTACTGGTGTCGTGAAAATCACGCCTGCCCACGATCCAAACGACTTCTTGGTTGGTCAACGCCATAACTTGCCACAAGTCAACGTCATGAACGACGACGGAACTATGAACGACTTGGCCTTCGAATTTGCAGGTATGGATCGTTTTGAAGCTCGTAAGGCAGTCGTTGCTAAGTTAGAAGAAATCGGTGCCCTTGTAAAAATCGAAAAACGTGTTCACAGTGTTGGTCATTCAGAGCGTACAGGTGTTGTGGTTGAACCACGCTTGTCTACGCAATGGTTTGTCAAGATGGACCAATTGGCGAAAAATGCTATTGCCAACCAAGATACAGAGGACAAGGTAGAATTCTACCCACCTCGTTTCAACGATACCTTCCTCCAATGGATGGAAAATGTCCACGACTGGGTAATCTCTCGTCAGCTCTGGTGGGGTCACCAAATCCCTGCTTGGTACAATGCTGAGGGTGAAATGTACGTCGGCGAAGAAGCTCCAGAAGGTGACGGATGGACTCAGGACGAAGACGTCTTGGATACTTGGTTCAGTTCTGCCCTTTGGCCATTCTCAACCATGGGCTGGCCTGATGTCGACTCAGAAGACTTCAAACGTTACTTCCCAACTTCAACCCTAGTAACAGGTTACGATATCATCTTCTTCTGGGTATCTCGTATGATCTTCCAATCATTGGAATTCACAGGACGTCAGCCATTCCAAAACGTCCTTATCCACGGTTTGATTCGTGACGAGCAAGGACGTAAGATGTCTAAGTCACTCGGTAACGGGATTGACCCTATGGATGTTATCGAGAAATATGGTGCCGATGCCCTTCGTTGGTTCCTTTCAAATGGTTCTGCACCAGGTCAAGACGTGCGCTTCTCTTACGAGAAAATGGATGCATCATGGAACTTCATTAACAAGATTTGGAACATCTCTCGCTACATCCTCATGAACAATGAAGGATTGACCCTTGAGCAAGCAACTACCAATGTCGAAAAAGTTGTTAACAAGGAAGCTGGAAATGTCACTGACCGCTGGATTCTCCACAACCTCAATGAAACCATCGGAAAAGTCACTGAAAACTTTGACAAGTTTGAGTTTGGTGTTGCAGGTCACATCCTCTACAACTTCATCTGGGATGAGTTTGCGGACTGGTACGTTGAGTTGACCAAGGAAGTCCTTTATAGCGATAACGAAGAAGAGAAAGTCATCACACGTTCTGTTCTCCTTTATACTTTGGATAAGATCCTTCGTCTCCTTCACCCAATCATGCCATTTGTGACAGAGGAAATCTTTGGACAAATCTCAGAAGGCTCTATCGTTACAGCAGAATACCCTACTGTTAACCCAGCCTTTGAAGACCTTGCAGCCCACACTGGTGTAGAAAGCCTTAAAGACTTGATCCGCGCCGTTCGTAATGCGCGTGCGGAAGTAAACGTTGCACCAAGCAAGCCAATCACGATTCTTGTTAAGACTAGTGATAGCGATTTGGAAGCCTTCTTTAACAGTAATGTCAACTACATCAAACGCTTCACAAATCCAGAACACTTGGAAATCGCATCAAACATCCCTGCACCTGAACTAGCGATGTCAAGCGTCATCACAGGAGCAGAAATCTACTTGCCACTGGCGGACCTTCTCAATGTCGAAGAAGAATTGGCTCGTCTCGACAAAGAACTGGCTAAATGGCAAAAAGAACTGGATATGGTCGGCAAGAAACTCTCTAACGAACGCTTCGTAGCCAATGCCAAACCAGAAGTCGTCCAAAAAGAACGCGACAAACAAGCCGACTACCAAGCTAAATACGACGCGACCGTTGCTCGTATTGATGAGATGAAGAAGTTGGTGAAATAAATACAGAAACACGGTGGTAAGCCGTGTTTTTTGGTATAATAGACATAATAATTATGAACAGAGAATATAAAGTGATGGGTCAACAAAACTTTTTAAAGAAAAATGGTATTTACTACACTAGTAAATCATTAGCGAAAACTATGATTGATTGTTTAAATATTGATTATACAAAAGAGTTCACAATAATTGAACCTGCTGTTGGAGAGGGACATATTTTTTATTTAATTGTTGAAGAGTTTCTAAAAAAGAATCAAAATAAATGTCAAGAAAAAATAAAAAAGAAATTGGAAAATAACTTTTCTGCATTTGATATTAGAGAAGACGCTATTAAACTATGTATTTCGAGACTTGATAAATTGGTTAGTAAATATTACAATGATCTATCAGTAAATTGGAATGTTTATATTTTTGATGCATTAGATTACTATCAAAAATTTGATAAACAAAAAAAATACGATTATGTTATTAGTAATCCTCCATATATTTCAAGAAAAAATATGGGCAAATATATGGTTGATAAACTAAAAAAACATAGTGAATTCTGTAATCGATTTAACTTTGATATCTATTATTATTTCTTTGAGTTAGGACTATCTCTTTGGAATAAAAAAGGAAAAATAAGTTACATTACTCCAAACAATTATTTGAGAGCTAGAGGTGCTGAAACACTACTTCAAACATTAATCTCTAATAAATACATTGAAAAAATAATTGATTATGGTGATTTATTGAATTTTGAAGATGCAACAACATATACAGCAATCACGGTTATTTCTAATGAAAATGCTAATCTAGAGATTGTAAGTTCAAACAATACTAAATTAAAGAGTTTTTCATATGATGAACTGCATAACAAAGAAATTTATTATCTATATGATGAAGAATTTATGTATGAAGGAGGAGACTCCGTCTTACTGGGAGAAATAGCAGATATAAAAAATGGTTTAGCCACCTTACAAGATAGTGTATTTTTTATTGCTGAAGAAGATATCATTGATGAATTGGAAGATTATTATGTTATAGAAAAAAAATCTAGACATTATCTTATTGAGAAAGCTATTTTAAAAAAGGGAGTGCGAGTTTCTAATCTTAATAAAAATTATTATACAATCTTTCCCTATGATGATAGAAATCAGAAAATAATTACAATTAGTGAACGTTATCCATATACTTATGACTATTTAAGAAATGAGTTAAATGATTCTTTTCAAGAAAAGTATGGTATTTATTTTGGTCGGACTCAGGGAATGTTGAATTACAATTCTCAAAAAATTATAATACCGAAGGTTGCTAATTTAGAAGATGTTCCATTTAAACAAATTGATTTTGGTTTTGTATTAGCTGGTATTTCAATTGTATTTTTAAGGGATCTGAGTCAGTCATCTTATAATAGAATTCTAAAATATTTAAATTCAAAACTTGTAGTAGAGTATTTAAAAAGAATATCTAAGAATTATTCATCAGGATATAAAAATATAAGCACTAACGATCTAAAAAAAATTAGAATCCCAATTAAATTATTTGATGAGGAGTAAAAAATGGGTGATAAACTTAACTATATCGTTGAAGATAATATTATTGCAGAGGTTTTAGGTAGAAATAATTTCTCGACAAAAGAATCTGCTATTTTAGAATTAATAAAAAATGCTTATGATGCCGGGGCTAGTAAGTTAAACTTAATTTTCAAAAAATCTGAGAATACAGGACGTTTAATGCTTGAAATAATAGATGATGGTTCTGGAATGAATGAAAATGATATTAGGCAAGCTTGGATGCACGTTGGTAAGAGCACCAGAGATTATAAAGATTCTGATACGGGACGGATTTTTGCTGGTTCAAAAGGAATTGGAAGATTTGCTTTAGCTAGATTAGGTGAATCAATTGATATGTTTACTAAAAAAGAATCTGAGATTGGCTATCACTGGCAGACCAATTGGAATAGTTCAGAGATTGATATTGATTATAATATAGCTAGCCATGGAACTAGAATTCAAATCAATGAATTAAGAGATAAATGGTCAGCAAAAAGTATTAAACCGTTAAAAAACTATATAAGTAAGACTTATAGAGATAGTAAAATGAAAATTTCTATAATGTTTTTAGTAGAAAATGGAGAAAGTTTAGAGGAGGAGACTGAGTTAATTTGGACAAATCCCAAAATTGGGGAAAATTATCTTGAATCTATTGCAATCAATTATAATTCTAAGAATAAAATACTTTCTGGTCAAGTACTCTCTGACGAATTCAATGATTCTGTTTTGAAAATGACAAGCAAGAATATAAAAGAGTATTTATTTGAACAAAATATGATTGACGAGTTAAATAAAGAAATCTCCGAATTAATAATTGAAGAGGAAGATATTGAAAAACAAGATATAACAGAACAAATGATTGCTGATTTATTAGAGGAAGTAGGTTCTTTTGAAGGTCAATTATATTTTAGTTTAAATAGTGTTAGTCAGGTAGATAAAGAAAAATATGAATATAAATATACATCGTTATCAAATAGATTTAACATAGGGGTCATTTTATATAGAAATGCTTTTAGTATAGATTCTTTTGAAGGTCGAACAGACTGGTTAGAGCTTGGCAAGCGTTCTACTTCTTCGCCAGCAGCTGCTTCACATCCAACAGGTTCTTGGAGAGTTCGTCGAAATCAATTATCAGGTTACATTTTAATTGATAAAGAAGAAAATTCTCATATTGAAGATATTTCAAATAGGCAGGGTATTGTTCAAAATATTCATTTTATTATTTTAAAGAAAATCATTGATAGTGCCTTAAAGGAATTTGAAAGTTATAGACAATCTATAATTAGAGATATTAGAAAAATAAAAGATAAAGAAAATCGAACATCAGCTATAAAAGAAGTTAATATTGAAAATAAAATTGATAGTTTTATTGAACAAAGTAAATCCATAGAAGAATTAACTATTCAAGATTTAGTTGAAGTTAAAAATAAACTTTCAGAGTATAAAAATAAAGTTAACGATATCACATCTGAAAAAAATGAAGTGGAAGAAAATTATCGATATGAAGCACAGTTGTTAAATGTTCTCGCTACTTTACAATTAAAAATAAGTTCGTTGAGCCATGAATTACACAATAATAGGAATACAATTGCTGCAAATCCTGAAAAAATTGAAGAAGCTTTAAAAAGAAAATATGATTGGGAGGAACTTAAGTCTGAAAAGCCAAGTAGTCGGAATATTCCATTATTATTAAAAAATCTTGAAAAAGATTTAGAAAAAGTTTTAGATCTCTCTGATACCATTATTGATGAAAATAAAAAAGAAAGATTTGAACCACGAGAATATAGTTTAGAGGTTCTTGTGGAGGAGATAGTTGAAAAATGGAAAACTCAATATAATTGGGTTAACTTTAAAACTAATTGTACAGGCGAAGACATCATAATGATATCTTACGATTATTTAATGATTATACTCGATAACTTAATTCTTAATAGTGTGCAGGTGAATGAATATAGAAAAGAACTAGAAATATCGGTTGATTTCGATTACAATGAAGGAAAATTACTACTTGAATATTCTGATAATGGCAAAGGGCTTGATAAAAAATATAAAAATAATCCATTGAAAATATTAAATGTTCATGAAGGCACTAGAGAAGATGGGCACGGTTTAGGGATGTGGATGGTGAATAACACAGTCTATAAACTTAATGGTAATATTAGTATTGATGCCGAAACAAAAGGATTTAATTTAAAAGCAGAAATGAACATATAAAAATTATTAGTGAGGGTATGATATGACACAGCAGATTAAAATAATATATGTGGATGATAAGCTAGATCCATTATTAGTTGATTATCTATATGATTTTAGAAAAGATGGTATAATAATCGTTTATGATGAAATAAAATTTGATAGTAGTAGTAGAGATTATGAATCATTATTAACTGATAGTAGAGTTTTAGAATCTGATATTATTGTTATTGATTCTAAGTTGTTTGAAAATGAATATGCAGAATCTGGTTCAAAATTTACTGGTCAAGAATTTAAATTAGTTTTAAGAATTTTAAATCCTTTTATAAAAGTAATTGTAATAACTCAAAATAGGGATTTAGTAGATTATGGAGTTTTAAACAAATTTGCTACTTCTAAAGGTAATGCTTCTCAAGATAATGCTAATGATTTTTATAATAGATATTTACAACCTACAATAGAAGAAGCAATAAAAGAAATAGTAGAGATGAGAAGGATTGGGAAGGAGTTAGAATTAAACAAAGGTGCTTATGAAGGGTCGTTGATTGTTGAAAATACACAAAATTTACTTAATAAAATAACATCGTATAGAGAATTGACAGACGAAAAAATCAATGAGCTTATAGATATTATAAAGCAAGAAGTATTGGAGAATAGAGATGAGTGATTATAGATTTGTGGGCGAAGAAGAAGCCGACGTTGCAAAAATTATTCAAGAAAAAAATCTATTAGCATATAAAATCGATAAACGAACGATAAAAAATGACAATCAGGGGAAACATTATGATAAAATCAAAAATAAATGTTCTGATTATTATGAGACTTTTCAAGAAATTTATCATCAAAAATGTGGCTACTGTGGTGTATCAGTCTCTATAAATTCAGCTCCTCAATATGAGTTAGATCATTTTATTAATGAATTACAAAAAATATCTCCAAACGGAAAATCTGTAGATCATATCGAAAATCTTATATTTGCTTGTCGAAATTGCAATCAAGCAAAAAAAGAATTTGATACAAAAAAGATTATTGGTATCGTGCACCCTGATGGGGAAAATATAAAAAAAGTCTTTGAACGAGATAAATATTATAAAATAGTTATCTCTCAAGAATATTTAAATAATGAGGATGTTAAAACATTCTATAGTAAAATGAAATTTGACTACGCATATAGAAAATTAGATTATCTATTGTTGAATCTTTACTTTTCTAAAAATAATAAAATAGATAGAATTTATAAGAGATTATTAGAACTTAGAAATAGTTTTCCAAGTTTGAATAAATTGAAATAACATTTTAGAAAGCAGGTTACTACATGACAAATTCTGTAAGTTCGAACCGACCTGAGAAGTACAACATTGCAGCTTTCTTCTCAGGTGTTGGGGGAATTGAGTTGGGATTTGAACAGACCAACGAGTTCAGAGTGGTGTATGCCAATGAGTTTGATAAGTATGCGCGTCAGACTTATCAGTTAAACCATCCAGATACCTATTTGGATGGTCGTGATATTCACGATGTTCAGCCAGAGGATATTCCAGCTGAGCGCGTGGATGTGATTATGGGAGGTTTCCCATGTCAGGCCTTTAGTATTGCGGGTTATCGCAAGGGCTTTGATGATGATCGTGGGGATCTTTTCTTTGAATTGCTTCGCATGATTGAGGGATGTAAACCTCGCGCTATCTTCATAGAAAACGTTAAGAACATGGTCGGACATGACCATGGCAATACCTTCAAGGTCATTCGTGAAGCCTTGACTGAGAACAACTACTTTATCAAGTGGAAGGTTCTTAACGGAAAAGACTATGGAAATATCCCACAAAACCGTGAGCGTATCTACATTGTAGGGTTTGATACCAAGGAAGCTTATGACTTGTTTGAATTCCCAGAGGAAATCAAGCTGACGACTACTCTTCAGGATGTGATTAACTTTGGTGATAAGCTAGACGAGGTCTACTACTACCGTGAAGGCAAGCAGAATTTCTATGACCAGTTGAAGTTTGAAGTCACCAGTCAAGATACGGTCTACCAGTGGCGCCGTCAATATGTCCGTGAAAATAAAAACGGTGTTGTCCCTACCCTCACAGCCAATATGGGAACAGGTGGACACAACGTTCCATTGATTTTGACAGACAGTGGTGAGATTCGTAAGTTGACACCAAAAGAAACCTTTAATGTCCAAGGCTACCCTAAGTCCTTTAAAATCCCCGAAGGAGTTTCTAATGGACAGTTATACAAGCAGGCTGGAAATAGTGTAGTTGTGCCCGTGATTAAACGCATCGCAGAGAATGTTGCCAAGGCCTTAAACAAAAGCCAAGGTCAATCTCAACTTGACCGCTCAGGAAAATTTGCCATTATCTACACCAAGATGAACGGCCAGTTTGAAGGGCAATCCTATGTCAAGGATTTTGTGGATAGCTATGACCAGGCTCTTGAAAAAATCAAGGCTTATGACGATGGTTTAGCCGTTTTATCAGACGAAGAGTATTTGAGACTTGTAAAAAAACAAGGCAAACTCGAATTTTACAGTATTAATTAACGAATATATAAGAGGATTAGTGAAAAACTAATCTTCTTTTGATATACTGAAAATAGAAAAGAGGGCGCTTATGTGGGAACATCTAAAGTCTGAACAAAAAGACAAATACAAAACCTTAATTACCAACTTCGCTAGTTTGAGCCAAGCTTTCTCTCAAAAGGCAGAATCTGAAGACGAGGGACAAACAGAACAGTTTGTCGCTCCTATCGTCAATTCCAAATTTCAGGAAACTGTTTTTCAAAAAGCCTTTAATGCCGTTGGGGAAGATATCGCCAATACTTCCTATGATGCTTCTGTCGTTGTGGATGAAAATCATAAATATCTAGTGGGGATCAAGTCTTTTGGGATTAATTCAGGAGACCAAAAAATCGCTCAGTTCAAGAAAGATTCTCAATCTTGGACGGACTTATTGGGTGATATCAAGTTTCATGCGGATATTGCTGCTGATAAAGAAGCTGCAGACAAGGAAAACTATCAACGATATGAAGAGTTGGCACGAAAGATTGCGACTTTGAGGAATCAGAGAATCGAATCTTC
>OBVT01000332.1_pt1 | contig 11680 bp, 11 predicted proteins | sample 1476231 | NCBI WGS metagenome assembly OBVT01 (sample SAMEA2580031, study PRJEB22360) | human gut metagenome | reverse complement strand
TGCCATTCAACGATTTCTACGGAGATAAGGACTTCGCAGCCACAACGGCTAATCAATGGCATACCATTGCGACAGCTTCGACTATTTATACGACCTAGAAAAACTCTATTCAGAAAAGAAGTTTCCCGTGAAACCTATTCTTATATAAAAAGTTCTCCACATAAAATAATTTGTGGAGTTTTTTCTATAATTTGTAGTTTAAACTGTCCTAAAAATAAGAGTATACTATTTTTGTAAACGTTATCAAATTTAAAAATGTGAGATTATGAAGCTTTAGAAAAATAAAAAGGGAGGAAATTATGAATAAGTTTTCAAAAACTTTAAGAGATAATTGGATTTTTCTCTTAATGGTTTTACCAGGAACAATTTGGTTGATTTTATTCTTCTACATTCCAGTTTTTGGGAATGTGGTTGCCTTCAAAGACTACCATATGACTGGTGAAGGATTCGTCCACAGTATTATAAATAGTAGATGGGTCGGACTAGATAACTTTAAATTCTTGTTTAGTTCGAAAGATGCCTTTGTCATCACTCGAAATACTGTCCTTTATAACCTTGGATTTATCTTTATCGGTTTGATTGTGTCAGTTGGTATCGCCATTATCCTTAGTGAACTTCGCTCTAAGAGAATGGTTAAAATCTACCAAACCTCAATGTTGTTTCCTTACTTCCTATCTTGGGTTATCATCAGTTTCTTTACAGATGCTTTCCTAAATATCGATAAAGGGCTTATTAACCACACCTTGGAAGCTCTTGGCATGAAGGGAATTAACTTCTACGCTGACATCAGTATCTGGCCTTATCTTCTCCTCTTCCTAGGTATTTGGAAAGGGTTTGGATACAGTAGTGTTATGTACTACGCTACCATCATGGGTATTGATCCAACTTACTATGAAGCAGCGACAGTGGACGGTGCTAGCAAATGGCAACGTATCCGCAACGTAACGATTCCTCAGTTGACACCACTTGTGACAGTATTGACCATCCTTGCAGTCGGAAACATCTTCCGTGCAGACTTCGGTCTCTTCTATCAAATCCCTCACAACGCTGGTCAGCTCTATAGTGTAACAAACGTATTGGACGTCTATGTCTTTAATGGTTTGACTCAGACAGCAGATATCGGTATGGCTTCAGCAGCCGGTCTCTACCAGTCAGTCGTCGGTTTGATTCTCGTTATCCTATCAAACTTACTTGCAAGACGTGTTGATCCTAACTCAGCACTATTCTAGAAAGGAGGAGCATATGGCAAAAAAAATTCAAAAAGAAAAAATTGATAATGTTGGCATACACTCCTTCAGCAAAAAAGCAGATATCTTCTTTAGTCTTATATCTGGTTTGCTGGCCTTCTCTTGTATCTTGCCTTTCATCTTTGTCATCATTATCTCTGTTACAGATGAGAAGAGTATTGTTCAATATGGATATAGCTTTTTTCCATCACAGTTTGGATTAGATGGTTTTGAGTTTTTGGCTCAGTTCAAAGATAAGATTTTACAAGCGCTCTTTATCTCAGTGTTTGTGACAGTTGTCGGTACATTGACAAACGTCTTTATCACTACAACTTACGCCTATGCCATCTCACGTTCAACATTTAAGTATCGTAAATTCTTTACAATCTTCGCTTTGCTTAGTATGTTGTTCAATGCTGGTTTGGTACCAGGCTACATCGTGGTAACTCAGTTACTTCACCTTGGTGATACCATTTGGGCCTTGATCGTTCCGATGCTTCTATCACCATTCAACATCATGTTGATGCGTTCCTTCTTCAAGAAGACTATCCCAGAAGCAATCCTCGAATCAGCTCGTATCGATGGTGCCAGCGAAGCTCGTATCTTCTTCCAAATCTGTTTGCCGCTTTCACTACCAGGTATCGCAACGATTACACTATTGACAGCGCTTGGATTCTGGAATGACTGGTTTAACGCCCTTCTTTACATCAAGAGTGATAACTTATATCCATTGCAATATTTGCTCATGCAAATTCAAAACAACATGGATTACATTGCCAAGTCAGTTGGAATGTCTGGACAACTTGCAGTTGCCCTACCAAAAGAAACAGGACGTATGGCAATGGTTGTAGTTGCAACTGTTCCAATTGCAATTCTCTATCCGTTCTTCCAACGCTACTTTGTAAAAGGTTTGACTATCGGTGGTGTTAAAGAATAAAACATTGAGAAACAAGTTTTCTCTTCTCTATCTAACTTTTCATCATCAGAAAAGTTACTCATTAAAATTGTTTATAAATTAAAAATAAAAAAAAGGAGTTTTTATCATGAAAAACTGGAAAAAATATGCTTTTGCATCTGCTAGCCTTGTCGCTTTAGCAGCTAGCCTTGCAGCTTGTGGAAACCTTAAAGGAAACAACCAAAAAGCTGCTGAATCAGCTTCAGGTGACAAAACTGTTATCAAAATGTACCAAATCGGTGACAAACCAGATAACTTGGATGAATTGCTAGAAAATGCAAACAAAATCATCGGTGAAAAAGTTGGTGCTAAATTAGACATCCAATACCTTGGATGGGGTGACTACGGTAAGAAAATGTCAGTTATCACTTCTTCAGGTGAAAACTACGATATCGCATTTGCAGATAACTATGTCGTAAACGCTCAAAAAGGTGCTTATGCTGACTTGACAGAATTGTACAAGAAAGAAGGAGCTGAACTTTACAAAGTGCTTGACCCAGCTTACATCAAAGGTAACACTGTAAACGGTAAAATCTATGCAGTGCCAGTTGCAGCCAACGTTGCATCTTCACAAAACTTTGCTTTCAACGGCCCACTTCTTGAAAAATATGGAATCGATATCTCAGGTGTAACTTCATACGAAACACTTGAACCAGTCTTGAAACAAATCAAAGAAAAAGCTCCAGATGTAATGCCATTCGCTGTTGGTAAAAACTTTATTCCATCAGAAAACTTTGACTATCCAGTTGCAAATGGTCTTCCATTCGTCATCGACCTTGAAGGCGATACTACTAAGATCGTAAACCGTTACGAAGTTCCTCGTTTCGTAGAACACTTGAAGACTCTTCACAAATACTATGAAGCAGGATACATTCCAAAAGACGTAGCAACAAGCGAAACTTCATATGACCTTACTCAAGATACTTGGCTTGTTCGCGAAGAAACAGTAGGACCAGCTGACTACGGTAGCAGCTTGCTTTCTCGTGTTGCTAACAGAGACATCAAAATCAAACCATTTACTAACTTCATCAAGAAAAACCAAACAACTCAAGTTGCTAACTTTGTAATCTCAAACAACTCTAAGAACAAAGAAAAAGCAATGGAAGTGTTGAACCTCTTGAACACTAACCCAGAACTCTTGAACGGACTTGTTTATGGACCAGAAGGCAAGAACTGGGAAAAAGTAGCAGGTAAAGAAAACCGTGTTAAAGTCCTTGATGGATACAAAGGAAACACTCACATGTCAGGATGGAACACTGGTAACAACTGGATCCTTTACATCAACGAAAACGTTACAGATGAACAAATTGCACAATCTAAGAAAGACTTGGAAACTGCAAAAGAATCTCCAGCACTTGGATTCATCTTCAACACTGACAACGTGAAATCTGAAATCTCAGCTATCACTAACACTATGCAACAATTCGATACAGCTATCAACACTGGTACTGTAGACCCAGAAAAAGCTATTCCAGAATTGATGGAAAAACTTAAATCTGAAGGTGCATACCAAAAAGTATTGGATGAAATGCAAAAACAATACGACGAATTCTTGAAAAACAAAAAATCTTAAGATAGATTGATTTCGTGTATTCATTCCTAAAAGATGCGATCACTGCCTTGTCTGGAGTTTTCCAGACGGGGTGGTGATTTTTTTGGTCAATACATATAATTATCTGTATTTGTATCTAGATATTTGCTCTGCCATATAAGATTGGACACCGTCACAGCTGAAAAAAGATCTGAAATTGGGTCTTGTTTTCAATTTTCGGTCAAATAAATTGCATTCGCTTTCTTGAGGGGTTATACTGTTATAGTTGAATAAAAAATTCTGATAATTTAATCTTAGAAAAGAGAAGCAAATGTCAAAAGATATTCGAGTTTTACTTTACTATAAATATGTTCCTATCGAAAACGCAGAACAATTTGCTGCAGACCACTTGGCTTTCTGTAAATCAATTGGCCTCAAAGGTCGTATTCTAGTCGCTGACGAAGGGATTAACGGAACCGTTTCTGGTGACTACGAAACAACGCAAAAATATATGGACTACGTTCACAGCCTTCCAGGGATGGAAGACCTCTGGTTCAAGATTGATGAGGAAGAAGAACAAGCTTTCAAGAAGATGTTTGTTCGCTACAAAAAGGAAATCGTCCACCTTGGTTTAGAAGATGAAAACTTTGACGAGGACATCGATCCTCTTGAAACAACAGGTGCTTACTTGTCTCCAAAAGAATTCAAAGAAGCTCTTCTAGACGAAGATACCGTTGTTCTTGATACTCGTAATGACTACGAGTACGACCTTGGACACTTCCGTGGTGCTATTCGTCCAGATATCCGCAATTTCCGTGAGTTGCCACAATGGGTCCGTGATAACAAGGAAAAATTCATGGACAAACGTGTCGTAGTTTACTGTACAGGTGGCGTTCGTTGTGAGAAATTCTCAGGCTGGATGGTACGTGAAGGCTACAAAGATGTTGGCCAATTACATGGAGGAATCGCCACTTACGGGAAAGATCCAGAAGTTCAAGGAGAACTTTGGGATGGGAAAATGTACGTGTTTGACGAGCGTATTGCTGTTGATGTCAACCATGTCAATCCAACTATCGTAGGGAAAGACTGGTTTGATGGAACACCATGTGAACGTTATGTCAACTGTGGAAATCCATTCTGTAACCGCCGCATCTTGGCATCAGAAGAGAACGAAGACAAATATCTTCGTGGTTGCTCACACGAGTGTCGTGTTCACCCACGTAATCGCTATGTTTTAGAGCATGAATTGACACAAGATCAAGTTATCGAGCGTTTAGCAAAAATTGGTGAGAGCCTAGATCATTCAGAAGTTGTATAATAAACATTAACAGTCCTAAAGGGCTGTTTTTCTATGCTTTTGACTAAAAAATCTTAAATTTGTTTCTGCATCTTTCAGGAAAATGGTGTATACTATATGTAATCGATTTCAAAGGAGACCATTATGGTTAAAACATTTTTTATTCCAAATAAACAAAGTATTTTAGGACAACAGGAGATTTTAACAGCTAAGTCAGTTTTGGCCCTAGTAGAAGGCTTAGAGTCACATAGTTATGATGCAGTTTACCTCCGTCAACCTCTCAATCGCCTTGAGTATATCGAGTGTGGGATCGTAGGTAAGTCTCAATTTCTCTTTAAAGTTCGATATCTAGATGCTCAAAAAGGCTATCAAGTAATCATTCCTGACTTGATTACAAGAGCTGACTGGGAAATTGTAGAAGGGCTCTTGCGTGCTTTGTCTAGCAAGGTTGGTGAAGCAGTTGAAGGCTTGGCAGACTTTGATTTGGAAGACTATTTCCAAGAAACGGTTAAGAACTATCTGGCTGATAAGGCTGCTCGTTTAGGTTTCTGCCAGGGTATTCTATCACCTGTTTACTTTGATAAGAAGGATTTGGAAAGTTTCTTGGAAGAAGATGGCTTGGCACGTTTTGAAGAGCTAGTTAAGAGGGTTCAAGGGTCAGATGCTTTTCCTTCCAGCGCTAAATTTTATCCAGATGGTGAAGGTAAGGTTCATGGGGTCTATCACCTAGCTCAGGGAGTAAAAACCATTTTGCCAAAAGAACCGGTGATTCCTGCTCCTTACGTGGAGCAATTGGTAGGCAAGGAACTTATTTGGGAGATTGATTTGGTAAAAATCTCTGGAGATGGTTCAAAACCAGAAGACTATGAAGCAGTAGCTAGACTGGATTATCAAGCCTTTTTAGGAGCTTTGCCAAAAGAACTTTATCAGGACTTAGATGCTAACCAAGTAGAAGTAGGACCTGTTTTAGGGGAAGATTTTGAGAACTTAGTAAAAGGTAACTAGAGGCATAAATGAAAGATATTGGTTTTAAATAATGTGAAAAGGCAGATCGTTTGATCTGCTTTTTGTGTACACAAAAAAACCTGTCAGAGTGACAGGTTTTTATCTTACATAAAAGAAAGGATTCGAAGATAGTCGAAAACAAGTGCCATTTCTGCTAGGAAGAAGAGAAATAGAACACCACCGTTGACTAGGAAAGCTAAGAGAAGGCGATAGAAGGGATCAGTTTGCCTATCCTTACTAGATCTTGAGATGATGTAGAGATTGGCCAAGAGAGTCAGACCAATGCTAATGAGGCAGAGAAGAGCCGCAAAACGTAGACTATTAAAGAAGGCAAAGAAACTCGCAATACCCGTGAGCAGGATAGGAAGGGCGAAGAGCCTGCTGTGTTCTTGCAAGGTTTTTTCCAGTGTCCAGTCACTGTCCTGGTCGACAAAGCGTTTGACTACAAATCCACCCATGAGAATTGAAAAGAAGAAGAGACTTGTCGCTACTAGGATGGAGAAGACCGAGAAGAGATTGAGAGACGGGAATTGTTCCATGAAGTGAGCATCGATGCTTGTCATACGACCATAGTAGCCTTGTTTGGCGTGATAAACTGTAAAGAGGAAACTTGTAGCAGAAAAGATAGTTAGTAGCGCAAAGGAGTTATAACTATGTTTTTTATCTGTATCAATGCTTGCTGTTGGTTCTTTCAGAGCACCTTGTAACCAGCCCCAAAAATCAGCCAATTCTTCTTTGAAGATTGCAGTTTTTGTAGGGACAGGATCTGGGACAAATGGACTTTCCAAAGATTTGCTAGGCTGAGGTGCTTCCTTAACTGGTTTTTCTGTTTGGTCTGTCTTTGTTGCCAGTTCTTCTTGTTCTTCAGTCTCTACAGGTTCTTCTGACTTATCTATCTTTTCTGTATTTTCCACGAGTTCTGCGTGTTCGTCATTCTCTACTTTTTCTAGGTCAGCTTCTTGTTCTTCAGGGTTGACTTGAAGACTTTCTTCAACCACTGGCAACTCTTCTTTTTCTTTTAACTCTTCTTGAGGAATGACTAGGTCAGATGGATGTTCTTTTTTCTCATTGTTGGCTGTTTTTTCGAAATCAGCACTTTCAAACCATTCTTGAGTCATAATAGACCTCCCTTTTTTGATTAATTTTTAAGTATAACTACTAGTTGTCTTTATTCATGATTTCTATAAGAAAGCATGCGACCTTATTATGGGAAATAGATACTTTGATTCGATTTTGCGACGAGGAGATCTTGCGTATCTTTTTTTTCTGTTTTGTAAGGGTTAGCTAATGCTTCACCTTTACTACCTCCCGTAGGTATGTCACGTCTGTCTCGATGCCAACGATAGATATCACCATGTTCAGCAGAAAACTCAACATTGATTCGATCAAGTTCCTTTTGAGATAACTCGAATGAGATATCTTTTCTTGCCTCGAATTCCACTCGACCATGCACTTGGATATCGTCTGCCTCGATATGTTCATGATCTGCTTGGATGCGGCTATCTGTTAGACTGGTTTCAAATACATTGACAATTCCAGTTGTAGTCAGTTGGCTATTTTTAATCTCGCTATCAGTGATACGAAGAAGAAAGCCATTTGACAGAATCTTGGCATTGTTGATTTTTGCATTGGAAATTGAAAGGATACGATGGTCAACCTGAGCTGCAAGATTTTTTAAGTCCTTTCCTCTTGGTAATGAGAGTACGATTTCATCATTGCGGCTAGAAATTCCGCTTGCGATAAAGAGGATACCTTCGATACTAGAACCTATAGAGCGACGTGTAGTTGATTTGGTATCAGTTATTTCAAGACTTTTCTCTTTGATAGAGTGTTGAAGGTTCTCTTTTTCAGAGATGGTCGGGTGATACTGGAGGTGGATCTTATCATCGTTTGACTCCGTAATGACGAGCGAATGTTCTGTTAGTGAGATGTTTAGATTTTCAATATCTTGATCAAAAACGAGCTCTTCCATTCGGCTTTCAAAGACTGGATTTTGAGACATTGCAAGGAGGCTTTTGACACCATCGGTTTGGATGCTGATGATTATCATGGCAAAACCAATGATACTAGTAACAACACCAAAGATAAGAAATCCTTTTGTTAATTTACGCATGACTTTCACCTCTCTTTCCTCTATTAAGAATCCACTGAATAAGTCGAAGGATTAGTAATCCAAAGAAACGTGCTACATAGGAAGTCGCTAGTAAGACTAGAGACGAAGCCCCGATAGCTAGTAAACCTCCACCAAAAATCAGCACAAAAGCAGATGTAGATTCAGCCAGGACGTAGAAGCTTTCAAATAGGAGAACGCCTCCTAGGATTAGTCCAGCTGCTGATACAGCAAAGAAGGCTAAAAGTACACTAACCGCAGCGATAAAAATCCCGATGATAGCCATGAGAAGACCAATCCCGACTGGAATCCCAATAGGTGCAGCCAGAAGTGCGATGATTGCGATTTGTAAAACCTGACGGTTGTTCTTATTGGAATTTTCTTCATTGATTTTCTTATCAAGAAGTGTAGTCAGGACATCATGGGCAGCTTCTTTTGGACTTCCCAGGCTAGCTATTAGGTCTTCCTCACCTTCAGGACCAGCATCATCAAAGAGTTCTTTGAAGTAATCCATGGCTTCGATGCGATCAGCTTGAGGAAGCTTCATCAGATAGGCTTCAAGCTGATTCAAATATTCAGTTCTTGTCATGGCGAATGCTCCCTTCTATGATGCCGTTGATAGTGTCAGTGTAGAGTGTCCACTCTTCTCTGAGTACAAATAGTTGCTCCTCCCCAATCTCTGTTAAGGAGTAGTATTTCCGCATCCGACCTTGGTATTCGCGAGAGTATGTAGTCAGATAGCGGTTGGTATCCAGTTTTTTCAAGATGGGGTAGAGGGTAGATTCCTTGATTTTGGCAATGAGTTTAATGGTTTGACTAATTTCATAACCATAGGAATCCCCTTGTTCTAGGATGGCCAAGATGAGAAATTCAATCAAGGCCGCTGATGTTGGAAAATACATGGGGCACCTCCTTTTTTAGTATGTAAAAATTTTATATATAATTATTCTACACATACATCATACATCTAAATGTAAGCCCTGTCAAGTAATATGTGTAAAATTTTTATATATAAAAATCTCCTAGTAAAAACTAGAAGATTGGAGGCTGTTTTGCATTACTTTGAGGCAATGCTTATCTGTAATCCTCATCATAAATGGGCGGAAGATAAAAATACTTGTCTTCAATCTTGATTCTAGCACAGAGGATGCCGTTTTGATAGACATATCCGTTAAATGGAGGATAGCTATCCAAGTTTTCTAGGATATTCTCAGGCAAAGAACTAAAATTGTAATCCCTCAGAGCCCCAGAACCAATCAATCTTTCAGTCCGATAAGCCTTGATTTCTTTTTCATATTTTTTGAGAAATGCTTCTCGTTTGCTTTCAAAGAGAGCCAAATCTCCATCATCTAACTGGTAATAGCGTTCATAACCAGCAATCCAAGAAATATAAACACACAGTAAAGATTTTTCTATCTCTGGAGAGTAGCCAATTGTAAAGTAATTCTCTTTGTCGACCTGCCGATTTTCTACTGTGATAGTCTGTATAAAGTTAGTCATGATAATCTCCGTTTCAAGAATGAACTAGAAAGACTTCTCATTTAAAAATCTTTTAGCTCATCAAAGATTTCTATAAATTTTTCTTTGTCCATCCCTAAATCTTCAGGTAGTAAATCTAAGATCTCGACCAGGGCATCATAGATATCCTCTCTCTCGATTGTTTCAATAAAATAGTTACGCTTGTCCATTTTATTGAAACCTTGAGTATACTCTCTTATGAGGACTTCTATGTGTTTCATAGTGTCCTCGTTGGGGTTTTCTAGAAGCTTTATAAGGCTTGCTCTAGTCTTTCTATATAGAGAGGCTGCTTTTTTTGCGTTTGCGGTTGAAATATTTTCTTGTCCATCCCATGAGCGAAATGGATTGTCTAGGTTTTGGGCTAGCCATTCAGCTTTTCTCGGTTTTGTTATCCAAAGATTTAGTCCCTTGTCCTGCTGTTTTTTATAATATTTTTTGGCTACTTTAGCGGCCTCTTCTGGTAAGCTACTCATCCAAAACATGCTTAATCGAGGTAAATCTTCTGGTTTGGGAATATCTTCTGCAGTAAAGCCAAACAAATCCACAGTGGAAAATATGACTAACTCTTTTAACTCTGATAATTTATGGAAATTAAGAATATGACCAGGTTTCCCCCACAATCTTAATTCCCTAAGCCTTGGATAGTTATTCAAGATTTGTGCAAAGTCTATTTCAAGGATGTTAGAACAATGGATGGCTCCTAAATCTTTTAATCCCAGTACCTTAGGTAGAGAACGATCAAGTTGTAATCGTAAGCTGGCTCCATTGTCCTTTACAAGTATCTGACAATTGTCGCTCATGTCTCCTAATAAGACTAGCTCCTCCAAATCATCATTCAGTCTAAGTTCCTCTACGCCTGTCAAATCAATGGAAATCCGATGTATGGATGTCTTGGAAAAATCCAGTTTTGTTTGTCCATGATTCTCAAGAACTAGTTCTGTAATAAAAGGAGTTGACTGTAAATATTCATATAAATTTTTGTGCCATCTCGTTAATGCCAACTTAGATAAACAAGGAAAGACCTTTAATTCTAATGCGTCTTCAAAAGGCGTCCACTCGTCATTGATATTGTGTTTAGAAATACGGCACTCATTTCCTGTAAATGAAACTTTTTCCTTGCTTTTATCTGCTTTCTTAAATAAATCTCTTTTTTCTTTTGGTATTTCTTGCCATTTCAGTTGCCTATAAATATCGTAACCATTCCCCCAAAACATAGCATAAGTATTGGTGCTTTCAGTTGTTAATGGTGTTGTATTACCAATAAAAATATAATTTGATGGTACATGAATATCAACATTACTAAGATGTAAGTTTCTTTCCCAGTACATAAAATCTATATAGAGTGGCTTCAAAGAAGCTAGCTCTTCTTCTCTAAGAGGTTGATCTCCTGACCAGTCTAATGACAGTAGGACAGCCTGCGGCTTTTTCTCCCCTTCTTCTATCTTGGTTATCTGACAAGCTATGTATTTTTTTAGATGGAAATTATAAACACAATAGACGTCCCCTGCTTTTGCTAACATACAAATTTCTCCTTACATGATTCAATGGTCTTTGGATAATCGATATTTTTTATCCAATCAAAATTTCTTAATGGCGTTAAAACAATCATAAATGTAGACGTTTATAATTTCAACTTTAGCATCGCTTCAACTATCAATTCCGAAAGTAATAATCTTTTATGTACCCAAACAGTGCTACTCCTAATAAATTGTAACCGAAGTTTTCCTAGCTTTATTATATCATTTTTGCGCATAGTAAGAGTAGTATGCTTGGTAAATCTATACTTTGTAAAATGTTATGAAGATCCAAAAAAACCAGACTCAGTCTGGCTTTCAAAGTGTGTTTATTTGTGGCAAATTCTAAAAACCTTTTTAGAGGATTTTATCCGAGTTATCCACCATAAAGAGGGCGACCGTCATGATGATATCAATAACTAGAAGAGCCAGTACAGCTGGGATCCACGAATGGAAAAAGTTAAAACTATAACCAAAGAGAGTTGGACCGACAGCTGCCAAAATGTAGCCGCCGGTCTGGGCAA
>OBVT01000329.1_pt1 | contig 11852 bp, 26 predicted proteins | sample 1476231 | NCBI WGS metagenome assembly OBVT01 (sample SAMEA2580031, study PRJEB22360) | human gut metagenome | reverse complement strand
GTTATTTGACAAGCGTTTTGTGAGATATACCAAAAATCTACATCATATGCCATTTTCTTCTGCCTCCCAATTCTCTATCGCAAATTCAACACTTTGCTTAGCTTTCTTTAAATCTTGTAAACCATTCTTTCTAGGCGCTCTCATTAAGTATTTGAGTGCATTACCTACGTGATAGAATACTGACGCTGATTTGTACGTCTTACCTACTAATTCAATAATCACTCGTGCTGAGAACTTACCGAACTGATAATGAGGTGGCTCATGTACCATGTCTTGTTCTTCCTGCATATCTACCTTACGTGTGAATGGCTCATTTACTTTTTCGAAACTCCAGCTATCATCTATATCGATTTTTCTACCATCTTCCAATTCAACTTTTGCCCAAAAGTAAATACCATTCTCTGAATTAATACCGTTAGGTTCATCAACAATCGCTAAAACACTATGTTTTTTCCAGCCGGATATTCTTATTACATCGTTTCTCTTTAATTCACTAATTCTCATTCGCCTATCCCCTTACCTTGTTCAATTTCAACGGGAACCTTGCCTTTACCATAGACAAGTTCCCAACCTCTTAATTTTTGCTTGTAGTATCTTTTACGAACAGTCGAATCTCCAACATCAAAATACTTATATACGTCACATAGTCGATATTTTTTACCACCGATATACACATCTGGAATATTTTTATATCTATCGTACATACGATCACTTCCATTCACTATCATTTATCCAAACGCTATCTTCATCGAATTCTGCATCTAACAAGAGTTCTTTTTCTACATTTTCATAAGCTAATTTGATTAAGCGTTCCTTTTCTTCTTCTGTCGCATTGTAAGGTGTCGGTATATCAACCGAGCCTTTTATTTCAAAATCAACTTTTAATGTTGACATTACACTTCCTCCACTTCCATAATGATTTTCGGTACTTCTGCATACTGTTTTAAGCTACTTATTTCTACAATTTGATTGTCGTCTTGCCATACTTTTTTATTTGCTGCATCTAACACTGTTTTGATTAGATTATCTATATCTGGTTTAGTTCGTTTGTATTGCCCAATTGCTAATAACTTTTTACGATTACTCCAACTTTTAGGTGGCTTGAAGTAAAACGATAATGTCACTTTCAATTCTCCATCGAGTAATGCGTTTGGCATCTGCTCTCTGATGAAGTCCTTATGCTTTGTATAAGACGTTGGCATGTACGTTTGAACAAATCTACCTGTATTTCTGAAACGTGGACGAGGTGAGCCAATAGGTGCCTCATACGTTTCATTAAAGTTAATCTCTATCTGCACGTTGTCACTCCTAGAATAAGAAATCGTCTATCGTCGTCTGATGTTTTAATTCTTCTTTTCTGAACAGCTTATGCTTACGTTTCATCTCAGCTAATTCTTCTTTTGTCACATACTTCTTAAAATATTTATCTGCCATTCCACCTAAGTTGGTTAAGTAGAAAGTGCCATCGTCTCTAGGTAGCACTCTCAATACTTTCCAACCATCACTTTCAAATAAGTCGTAGGCGTTAGGTTGATTTTCGATAAGTCCCATCACTTTGCCTCCACTTCGTATCGTTTTCAATAATGTTTAGCACTTTCTCATAGTCATCGAATGGCGATATCTTTTTCTCTTCCAGCAAGCGATTGATAGCCCGACCAACTTCAATTAGTAACGTTCCAATAAGTTGATCGTTGCTATAATCTTGTCGGTACATTGTTCCGAGTAGCTTTTTATATTCGATAACCGTCATGTCATAAACCTTTGTGTACGTTTGTAGTATTCAAATTCGATGACACCTGTTTCTCCGTCTTTATTCTTTGCGATATTACATTCAACAATCGACTTACCGAGTTCATCTTCTTCATCTTGGTTGTAGTAATCTTCTCGGTATAAAAGCATGGCCAAACTTGCGTCAGCTTCAATGCCCCCTGCTTCTTTCATGTCAGACAACATAGGTCGTTTGTCATTACGATTTTCTACACCACGACTAAGTTGTGAAAGTAAGACGATAATTGCACCAGTTTCATTTGCTATAATTTTCAAATCACGACTTATTTTTTCAATACCGTTTCTACGGTCTAATTTGCTATCTGTTTGCATTAATTGAAGATAGTCGATGAATATGACCTGTTGCTTATCTTTGTTCTTCATGGCTTGCTTACGGACTTCCTGAGTGCTTACATTACTTTGTGAATTAACATCTATTTCAAGTTTTAATATTTCGCTTGCACCTTTGGTTAATTTTGTTAAATCGTCATAGGTTAAATCAGCTTTTTGCTTAATACGTTTCAGTTCAATACCAGTAATAGTTGATAACATTCGCTCTAATATTGCTACTCCTGTTGTTTCTAAACTAAATAGCGATGTCTTATAGCCTTGTTTAGCGATATTAAGCATCATTTGAAGTGCAAAGCCTGTTTTACCTACTGAAGGTCGTGCAGCAATTACAACTAACTGTGTAGGCTCTAAACCACCTATTTTGTAGTCCATTAGTGGATAGCCTGTCTTAATCACTTTCTTAGGTTCATCGCTATACAATTCTTCTACAAACTCATCAACGATTTTCTTTGTGCTTGTTTCATCTGTTGCGCTAATCATTGATACTTCGTTTAAGTCAGTAAGCATTCTTTCAAACGACTTTATACTTTGTGATTGGTTAAACTCGTTAATAACTTCATTCGCTTGAGAAACTTGATAGGTTTCTAATAAATTCTGTTGGTAACGTTCAAATATGCCATAGCCGATAAAATCTGAATTGTAGAGTTTTTGTATTGTGTCGAAGTCTAAGAAATTTTTATTCTTCGATGTTTCTAGGAATATTTCTTGATGATCTACCTTACCAACTTCAAACACATATTCCATAAATGCTCTGAAATCGTCGTAATAGAACATATAAGGTCTAACACGTAGCTTTTCGATAAGTTCAGGCTTTTTGAGTAAACTTGCAATAATCGTACTTTCAATATCTCTACGCTCATTCATAGCTGTTCACCTCAAACTTTCTTAGCTGTTCTTTAAATTCATCGAGCAACTTTTTTCTTGCAGCTACATATTCTGGATCATTTTTCATTTTCCAATGATGCTCTTTTACATCTTCAGGCTCTTCTTCATATTCCAGTTTCTTAGGTGCTTTTCTCATGATTTTAGGTAAGTTAGGTGGATATGAGTTGCCACTGTTAATGTAGTTTTTAACCATTTTAAGTGTTGGTTCGTAATCACCGTTTTCACTTAATACGTCTATCCATGTTTCTAATTTAGGAGTATCGAATTCCATATTATAAATACGTCTGACTTTATCTATAATTTCGAATGCTTGTCGTTTAGTCATACTCATTCGTTAACACCTAATTTCTCTTTCATTGCTGCAAATACATCTTCGGTTTCTTTAGATTTCTTTTTCTTAGGTGTCACTTTAGCTAGTGCTTTTTCTTTAGTATCTACACCTTCGTTATTCCAGTTTTTCAATATAGTGGTTAGATAGTTAATACCTTTTTGTTTTTGTTTAGTATAGTCAGTAGCTATCTTCACTATTTCTATATCTTTTACTAAATCTATTTCATAGCTTAGTTTTTCAAATTGCATACTATTTTGTATGTTCTCTAATTCTTTAGTTATATATTCATAAATGTTTGATTGAGTGTGACGACTATCTGAAGTATTCTCTGTGTAGTCTCTGGTATTGGTTTGCTCATTTTGAACAACTGCATTTGCTCTTTTTGAGCAACTCGTTTGCTCATTTTGAGCAACTCGTTTGCTCACTCCCTCAAGTTTTGAATAATTGATTGAATACCATTTCGTTTTATCAAAGCCAGCTTTATTGTAATTACCAACTAAAACTAACTCTTGTCTCTCTAAACTTGAGATAGTACGTCTGATTGTTGCGTTACTCCAAAATGGGAAGTGATGTTCCCATTCTTTGTAACTGTTGTATATCCAGCGTTTATTATCATGAATATGGTTACTTTTATTTATCCAATAGTGCATTTGCTGTAAAACAATTGCCTCATTTAAACCAATTTCGGTTGCTAACTTAGGTAGTACGAGTATCGGATAATCATCAATCAATAAGTTGTTCATCTACTCAACTCCTTTTTGATATAATGTTTTCGAGGTGATAAAAAATGAATTGGATTTCTTTAATTGCGTTAATAGTTTCAATAATTTCTTTATGTTTGACAGCTTATAAATATTGGCATGACTATAAAGAAAATCAATTGAAGATTTCAGTAGATTTAAAAAATCATTTTGTCTCTGGTGAAAGGAATGTATTTGAACTGAATGTAGTAAATGAAACTAAAAACCCAGTTTCTATTATTAAAATAGTTTTAATAGATGAAAATAAAGATTTAAAATTTGAGTGTATTCAAAATAAAGTGTTATTAACTAAAGGTAAACATATTAGAAATGAAAGCAGTTTGTTACCAATTAATTTAAACGCTTATGCTTCTCATAAGATGTTTATTGTTTTTGATTTAAAACAAATTTTAGATATTTATAATTTTGAAATTTATACTAGTAAAGGTGTTTATATTACTAATTACAAAGAGAAACAATTGAAAGAACAATCACTATTAAATCTAGGATCAGTATCGATAAATAAATGATATGGTCACTTTTTTTCATACATTCTTTCTCCTTTCAGCATTCTATTTAGTCGTTCATCTACTTTGATCCAGCTATCCTGTAAGATATATTTCTCATCAAAAGACTTAACGCCTATGTTGTGCTGTTCGGAATGATGTTCTCTGCATAAAGCTAGAACTTCATAATCGTAATGCTGCATCTTCTTACGGTTAGCACCACGACCTATTGCGTAATGATGTGCAAGGTCTGCTCCACTTTTGCCACATAACACACAATTACGATTGACTGTTGCCCAGTAAAGTAATGACTTATCGCCTTTTAATAAATCACTTGTTTTGTATGCAAGTATTATTCCGTTAGCGAACACCCAGTCGATTGTTACTTCGATAATCTGACTTGCCTGTGTACGTGTGCAATTACTAAGTGAAATGCGTTCATCATACCCGTAATATGTTCTTACATATTCAATGAACATATGGCGCATATAGTCCATTGGCATACCTGTATGGACTTCTATATCTTTTACAAGTGCAAATATTTTCTTGCGCTGCTTGTTCGTTATTCTGAATGGATCAACTGGAATGACATCAACTTCTACATCAAACCCGTTATCTAGTAAGAGTGAAGTCTTGTTATCTAGTTCTACACCCTCAATGACAACGGTTGTTGTACCGTCATCTTGAATGATGTAATTTTTGATTTTTGGCATTTAAATCAGTCCAATCAGAACGGCAACATATCATCATCAACTTCAAGAGGACCATTTGCATTTTTGAACGGATTATTCCCTGCTGGTGCTTGTCCTCGTTGTTGCTGAGGTTGATTGTTTTGTTGATTACTACCTTTGCTGTCTAAGAACTCAATTCTGTTAGCAATTACTCGTACTACTGAACAATTGTTTCCTTCTTTATCTTGAAATCTATCTTGTTTCAAATTGCCTTCAATTAAGATTTTGCTACCTTTTCCACAATAGTTATTAAGTAGTTGTGCAGTTTTACCAAACGCTACAATGTCGAAGAATGAAGTGTCATCTTTTTTGAATGGGTTATCTACTGCTAATGAGAAGTTAGTTACTTGTGTTTGTCCTGCTTGTTTTAGTTCTAAGTCTTTAGTGATACGTCCTGTTAAAATTGTTAAATTAGTCATTGCCATTCTCCTTATCTAACTGTTTTAGTCCTGCGTCTAATTTTTGATGTGCTACTGCAATATCTTTTTTAGTAACTTTGTTAATGTTTTGAATACCTAACCAACGCATTGTTTTATCTAACGTTGCGTCTCTACCTTTTTCTTGTGATAGCGTTACAAACTGATTGATACGTTCTTCTAATTCTGTAATATCGTTATCGCTTGCACTTGGCACTTCTTCACCGTTGTAAATGTAAAGGCCTAGTCCGTGTAGTGCAGCAGCTTTCACAAAACAACGTTTCTGTGCTTTATTGATGTCAAATGTAGTTGCGCTACCTTTTGCTAATGACTTGTTTCTAAAGTCCAATACTGGCAACCATTCTGTCTCTGTATGACCTTTGACTGTAACTGATACTTGTACGAAGTAGCCTTCTGGTGTAGACAGGTAAGGTACAAAATAATCATCTCTATCTACATCAGGGTGTGGGAATTCATGAGTTTTAATAGTGTATTCAGGGTCAATCTTTTTTAGTTCTTGATGAGCGTATGACCAAGCTAGATAAGTAAGTCCATTTTTCTTTTCTACATGATCGTTTACATCTTTTTGGTTGAGTTGATTAAATAACGTTTGTTCAGTCATCAAGTTCTACCTCCTCATATTTAGTTGTTTCTGTTACTACCTTTTTAATTGCTGCATGTTGTGTCATGTCTATTGAGGCTTTGTCTAAACCGTCAAACTCTCTTGCTCTGCGTTTATCTCTTGTATAATCTGTATCTTCGGGAGCATTAGGTCTGTTGCGTATATATAAGTCGTAAGGTGCGTTCTTCAACTTAATTAGATAAGTGACTGTTTCTTTCATTGATAAGCGCCTCCAACTCTTCTACTTCTTCGTGATTTTTGTTGTCTAAAATCTTTTGTAATTGGCTAGTTCTTGCATCGGCGTTTTTGTATAATCGAATATAAAACTTAATGTCTTTTCGCAAATCTTCGATATGTTCTTCTAGTGTTTCGTTTCTGCGTTTTAAGTGTTTATAGTCATTGCTTAACATTGCTAAATCAATACTATCTTTAAGTAAAATTTCGTATTCATCTCTTGTGAGAACAATATTGTCTTGCATAACGAACCTCCGTTGTTATATGATTAACTTGTATAAAATTTGTTGATACTTCGACTGTTTGCTATTTGCCGATAGCAATCAGTCTTTTATTTTGTAGTAGTATTCATTGAAGAATACGTGTGTTACCACTCCAGCAATCACTCCTACACCTAATGCTTGTGCGATGAACACTCCACATAGTGTTAGGAAAGTGAATAGTGCTAATGCCATTGTTCCAGCGATATACATACTTTTATCTTCATTGCTTACTCTTTGCTTTCTCACGTTCTTCCTCCTCAATTACTTTTTGTAATGCACCAACTTTGTACATGAAGTTTAGAAAGTAGTTATACATTTCTTCTGACATATCAATCACTCCTTTCGTGTATAATCACCTCTAAGGAGGTGTAAATATGAATAAAATTAAACCTTATGAATTACAAGAGTTTTTCAACCAACGTAATGAACGCGCTAAAGAATTGATAAAAATATTTAGAGATGAAAATCCAGACAATAACCCTTTAGTAATTAGTGGTTATAAAACTCGCGCTGTTAGAGAAGCTAATGATGAAATGCTTATCCAACTTTTAGAAAAACTAGATTTATTAGAAAATAAATAATTCAGCATTCTTCGCGTTTTCATCGTTCACTATTTTAGCTAGTTGCTTTCCGTTTAATTCGATATTTGGTTTCCTAGCACTTCTAATCTCCTCCGCCAAGATGACGATTAGGAGTGCTATTTTTAGTTTCTTTAGCATGGTTATGCCTCCTTTCATGTATAATTTAGTTATTAACCTAAGGAGGTGAATAACATGGATGAAATTCCATTTGACCCGCAATACTTTGCTAATGCATATCTAAGTACTCAAGAATTCAAACCCGAAAACTATGAAAGCGAACAAGATATGATTGATGAAGCTTTCTCTATTTATTTAATGGCGTTTGAACACGCTAGAGATTTTGTCGAGAAAAACCAAAATGACGGTTAGTATCTAAATTTGATTTATTAGTGAAACTAATTGTCGTTTTTCTAGTATTCTTTTCAATTTTTATAACCTTCCACGTCACAACTGCCATTGTGATGAGGAGGGTTGTTTTGTATAAAAATTTCATGGTTATGCCTCCTGTTCTATTACTGGTAAAATGTCATGTTCTTTCAGTAACTCGTAGATGAATAAACGGCCTTTTTGTGTCCATTTTGTAGTTACTTTTGAATGTTCTTCATCTAATGCATATGTGCTTGTGTGCGTATATCCTTTGTCTTGGTACTTCGCATATAACAACCAAATATCGCCTTGCTTGTATTGAACACCTAAGCTATGCAGTAACTTGTTTAAACTTCTTGCACTCATTCCATAGTCTTTAGCAATCTTACTTACTGATAGTAATGATTTATTCTGTAAAACTAAGTCGTAATAAGTAGCTTTAGGTTTAAGTTCATTCACTTGTTGCTCTGCGACTAATCGACCTTCACGTTCTTTCTTAAATTCTGTTAATACGTGAATGATGTAGTCAGGGTTTTGAATTGTTTGTTCGATGACGTTGTCCGTTGCGTACAGTCCATGTTTACGAATAGCTGGTAAAACTTCTGACGTTACCCAACGTTTGAAACGTTTAGCACTTTCTAACTTGCTTGAGAAGATTAAGCTGTAAAGTCCACTTTCGTTGATGATAGTTTGATTTCTATTTTGACCTGCCGTAACGATTCGTGACGTTAGCTTATCTTCTTCATCGACATGATCTAATAAAGCTTTTCTAGAATTTGAATAGCCTAAAATATCTGCTACATCTTTTCCTACAAAATATGGTTCATCGTCAATATTTATTGTTCTTACTGGTAATTCTTCAAAATTAAAAGTTTGTAATTCATTCATTTTTTATTTCCTCCTTACTCTTTCTTTTCAACGCCCACATTCAACGTACAGTCTTGGCAATGACCTAATCATGTATTGTGGTGTGGCTCGTATCATCGCTCACTCCCGCTCTTATACGCTCAATGTGAGCGTTGAAATCGTTATTTAATTATTCTGCTACTTCATCTTCGACAATAACGTATTTAAAATACGATTTGTCTTTTAAAAAAAGGATCTCATCAATTGAGATTTCAAATGCATCTGCAATTTTAAATGCATCTTGTGGTCTAATCTTTTCTGGGTTGTTTTCCCAAATATTATATGTTGAGGGTGCTATACCAATTTCTCTTGCTGCATCATCTTGGTTCCAACGTTTTCTTGAACGCCACTCTTTTAATGTTAATTCTTTTTTAGTTGCTTCCATTTTTATACCTCCTTCGTAATTTCTAAACTAAGTATAACGAATTTAAAATACGATTACAAGTGTTTTCGCCATATTTTTTACACAAATTCGAATTTATTTTTTAATTTTTCGTATTTCTACTACCAAAATACGATTTTTCATAGTATACTAAAGGTGTCTTAAAAAATCGTATATAAAGGAAGGTTTTTACAATGGCTTTTAAAAATTCGATTAAAGAAGTTAGATTAAATAATAGAATGACAAAAGTTGAAATGGCTAAAAAATTAGATGTATCTGAAGGAACAATAAGAATGTGGGAAAATGGTAAGAATGAACCACGTATGGGAATGATTGAAAAAATCGCTAAAACTTTCAATGTTACTAAAAGTTATCTATTAGGAGAGGTTGAAGAAGTTGAGTTACCAGATTTTACAAATGATATAAAAGTACCTTACTTTGGACAAGTTTCTGCAGGTAACTTTGAAAGCGTTGAAGTTGATACTAAAGAATTAGAAGTGCCAGAAGTCGCTTTTAATGGTCGAAACCCTAAAGAATGTATTGCTTTACAAGTCAATGGCGATAGTATGAATAAAATACTTGCTAACGGTTCATACATAATTATTCACGATTACAGACGTAATCAAGATTACAGATTAAATAATAACGATATTTTAGTGTTGCGATTAGGTGGAGAATATACAGTAAAACGTGTAAGACGTACTGAAACAAAATTACATTTAGATCCAGTTAGCTATTCAGATGAATTTAAAACAAACACTTTTGACTTAGAAAGTTTAGAAGAAATTGAAGTAATTGGAAAAGTAATTTATAACTACCAAATATTTGAATAATATATAGCGCCTCTCATGGCGCTTTGCTATCATTATCTCTAAAAGGAGGTAGTGATATGGCGACATTTATAGGCGTTATATGTATTTTGATTGCTATAAGCGTATTTGCTTATCTTTTTAAAGAACTTAAAGCAGCAAATCAAAGTAAAAGTAGGAAACAATCAAAAGCTGGAGAACAATTAGCTAATACATACATGAATATGGGAGGTTGTGGTTGTTTCTTCTTCCTAGTTGGTTTTCTTATACTATTTTATGTTTTTGTAATATCGAAATACGGTTAAGGTAAGGGTACACACTTTATGTGTATCACTTTCTTTGCTAAAAAATGAATAAGGTGCTACTATAACAATATATTAGGGAATTATTCCTAAACTTTTTTTCATATTCGCTATTCATATTTGAATAGTAAACTTGAAATCTTATAATTATAAGTGGCACCTATTTTATATAGGTGTCTTTTTTTATGCGATAAATTCTTAGGTAGCATCATCTTTTAAAGGAGTGATGTATTATGAACGTAGCTATTTACGTTCGTGTCAGGTGAGTTCCTATGAGCAAGCAACGGAAGGTTATTCTATCCATGAGCAAGAACGGAAATTAAAAGCCTTTTGCGAAGTTCAGAATTGGCACGATTTCAAAGTGTTTACTGACGCTGGTGTAAGTGGTGGCTCGATGAATAGACCAGCGTTGAAACGTATTATGGATAACTTAGAATATTATGATCTAGTGTTGGTTTATAAGTTAGATAGATTGACACGTAACGTTAAAGACTTACTTGAAATGCTAGAGAAATTTGAGAAGTATAATGTGGCGTTCAAGAGTGCTACTGAAGTATTTGATACAACTACTGCCATTGGTAAGTTGTTTATCACTATGGTAGGTGCTATGGCTGAATGGGAACGTGCTACGATACGTGAACGTGCATTATTTGGTAGTCGTGCAGCAGTAAGAGAAGGCAACTATATTAGAGAAGCTCCCTTTTGCTATGACAATGTAGATGGAAAACTTGTACCTAACAAGCATAAGTGGGTAATTGATTATCTTGTTGAGCAATTTAAACATGGTGTATCGGGGAATGAAATTGCTAGACAGATGAATTTGAAGAAAGTCAACGTACCTAAAGTTAAGAAGTGGAATAGGACTTCTATTATTAGGTTGATGAAAAACCCAGTCTTACGTGGTCATACTAAGTATGGAGATATGTATATTGAGAACACTCACGAACCAGTGTTATCAGAAAGTGATTATAAGCGCATTATAGACGTTATAGAGAACAAAACACATAGAAGTAAGGTAAAACATCACGCTATCTTTAGAGGCGTTCTAACGTGTCCTCAGTGCCATAATAAGTTACATCTATACGCTGGTAAGATAACGGATAAAAAAGGATATTCTTACGAAGTAAGACGTTATAAATGTGATACGTGTTCAAAAGATAAAAATGTTCAAACTATCTCATTCAACGAAAGTGAAGTAGAAGATAAGTTTATTGAGTTACTCAAAACCTATGACGTGAATAAGTTTAAAGTGGATATCGTAGAAGAAAGTACACCTGAATTAGATTACGACATAGATAAGATTATGAAGCAACGTGAGAAACTCACACGATCATGGTCATTAGGTTACATTGAAGATGATGAGTATTTTAGTTTAATGGACGAAACCAAAGAGATACTTGATAAAGTTGAGCGTGCTGGTGCGGAAGTGGAAAGTACGCAAACAGTTACGAATGAGCAATTAAATATGATTGATAACATCTTGATTAAAGGTTGGAGTAAGTTAAATGTAGAGCAAAAAGAGGAGTTAATTTTGAGTACGGTCAAAGAGATTGCATTTGACTTTGTTCCTAGAAAGTATAATGAGAACGGTAAGGTCAATACACTTAATATAAGGGAAATTACTTTTAAATTTTAATGGTAGTAGTGTTACAGGGTAGGT
>OBVT01000324.1_pt1 | contig 12046 bp, 8 predicted proteins | sample 1476231 | NCBI WGS metagenome assembly OBVT01 (sample SAMEA2580031, study PRJEB22360) | human gut metagenome | reverse complement strand
CCAAACTGGTTCCTACAGGTGAAAACGGTGAGTTGACTCATGATGATCGCGAACGTGCCATGAACAGTTACAATGCTCCAGACGCTGTTAACCAGGTGGACTGGGACTTAATCAATGAGCGTCAGGATAGTATTGAATTTATTCGTCAGATTATAGGTCTTAAAACAAAGAGCAGTGCTTTTTCATATCCTACATACGAGGAAGTATACCGTCATGTCTTTGTTCATACAGCGATTGAAAACAGTGGCTGGATTGTCTACGAAGTTCAAGGAGATGACGAGCATTTCTTAGTGGTCTTTAATGCTAAAGGAGAATCCCAGTATTATGAAAATGCGGGTAACCTTGAAATGCGAATCACTAACAGCCGTTCAAAAAATGAAAATACAATTGACAATGTTAGTGTGGCAGTCTTGAATGTTTTAGCGTAAGTCTTAGATTGAAGACGAAGTCAATGAAGTGTAGGATAAAACGCTCTTGCAGAGTCCAATGAATCAATAAAAATGTTTCAAAGACTCAATTCTACTAAAATGCGAGGTCGGGATTTTGATCCCGGCCTATACTTCTAGAAAGTCTCATTTGAAGTCGAAAGTAAAACTAAAATTTTCAGAAAAAGCAGTTCATTTTCAAGTCCTAGACAGATAGAAAAAGCAGAAGTTTCATTACTAATTGAATTAAAGTTAGAAAAGTTCATTGCTTTTAGCGGGAGAAACCTATGAATATTAATACAATTACTCTGGAAAAATTCATCACCTTAAATGAAGAGGAGAAACTTCAGTGTCTTAAAGACATTAAGCATACCTACCAATTCGAAAATATAAAGGAAATCCTCTCAGAGCTTGGTTTAGAAAATTTAAGTGGTCAAGTACTTAGTGAACTAGCCAAAGTTTGTAATAATTGGAGTCAATTCGAAGAGGCAAAAACAGTTTTAGAGATAGTCTCTGAAGAAGATAGGGATGCTATTTGGTATTATAGAAATGGTTTTACCCATTGGCGTTTATCTAGTGACCCGAAGAATGACTTTGAAACTGAAGCTAATCAGGCTCTAGCTTTATTAGAAAATGCTATCAAAAATGCTGATTCCTCAACAAATCCAGTCATTGAATGGTGTATTGAGTTGGTTAAAGTAGGTTCTCTAAAGGAAGTTTTTGAAGCTAAGCCAGCAGATTATCCCTTGCTAGAAAAATACTATTTTGAAGATGTTAATGAAACTAATCAAGAAATGACAATTGCGCAGAATAAGAAATTATACAAGAATATTACGGTAGAAGATGTTCAAAAGGCAAAAGACTCATGGGATATTATTAAACCAGTATACGAAACTGTTAACATCTATAACACCTATGAAGACTATCTCGATTCTGCAAAAATTTTTACTTTAGAACAAAGATACCTTCTGGCGATTATCTGGTATTTTATTGAAGTAAACAATGGAGGCCACTATCAATTTTTCGATAATTCGACAGGGATTGTCTGGGAAGATACTTTAAAGGGATTGGAACTATTTGGAATGACGGAGCATGCTATTAATTTCAAAAATCTTCTTGCATTCTTTGGTGGAGCTATCTCCTTTGTTAGAGAAGAGAGATCGGAGATGCTAGCACAGATGGAAGAAGAGTATGGTGATGCTTTTTATCAGAAGTTGGATGAAGCTGATGATTTTGTTTATGATTATGATGGAAATGAGAACGAACTAAGTTTTATCAAAAAATATCCAGAGAAATTTATTTTTCAGGGAAATGCAGATAAATCGTAAAGAGTAGTAAATAAAGATGAGGCTGGGACAAAAGTCCTAGCCTCTCATTTATTTTTGGATTGTTGAGCAAGACGCAGTGGTTGAGGTGGGCTCTACTACGCTGATTTCATCAGCTTTTACAGCCCTTCTCAACTGTGCGGAGGTGGGACGACGAAATCGAATTCTAACGAATGACCGATTTCTGTCCCACTCTCATTTTTTAGGGGAAAATCCTTGGTTTATAAATAGTTATAATCTAAATTGAATGTCATAAACTCTATATTTACGGATTTTCAATATATTTTTCAAAAATATCAGGCTAAAAATTGCTAAAAACCGAATATTTTGTTACTATTATATAAAAATGTAAGAAAATGAAAAGAGGCAAAGATAAATCAGAAAATTAAAATGATTTTCCCAGGCTGCATCAGAGAATTATTTTCAGATTTTCAAAATATTTTTTAGAAATATAGTAATTTACTTGAAACTTATCTAAAAAGGTAGTATAATAAAAATTAAGAAAACGCTTACAATATAAAGGGGGATTTATGGATACATTAGAAGCTTTAAGAACTTTTACAACAGGCGAAAATTTCCATCTTCAGCACTATTTGGGCGCACATCGTGAGGAGAAAGACGGGGAATGGGGTTACACATTCCGTGTTTGGGCTCCAAATGCGCAGGCTGTTCATCTAGTCGGTGATTTCACGAATTGGGTTGAAAATCAAATCCCTATGTTTCGAAATGAATCTGGAGTATGGGAAGTTTTTACAACTTTTGCCCAAGAGGGTCAGATTTATAAATATCATATTACACGGGCTAACGGTCATCAACTTATGAAGATTGATCCTTTAGCTGTTCGGTATGAAGCACGTCCAGGCACAGGTGCTGTGTTAACAGAAATTCCAGAAAAGAAATGGAAGGATGGACTTTGGTTAGCTCGTAGAAAACGTTTGGGATTCTTCGAAAGACCAGTTAATATTTACGAAGCACACGCTGGTTCCTGGAAACGAAATCCAGATGGAACTCCTTATAGTTTTGCTCAATTAAAAGAAGAGTTGATTCCTTACTTAGTTGAAATGAACTACACTCATATTGAGTTTATGCCTTTGATGGCTCACCCGCTAGGTTTGAGTTGGGGCTATCAACTGATGGGATATTTCGGTTTAGAACATTCTTACGGAAGACCAGAAGAGTTTCAAGACTTTGTTGAGGAGTGTCATTTAAACAATATCGGTGTTATCGTGGACTGGGTTCCAGGTCACTTTACAATCAATGATGATGCCTTAGCCTACTATGATGGAACTCCGACTTTTGAATATCAAGACCATAACAAAGCTCATAACTATGGTTGGGGGGCATTAAACTTCGACTTAGGTAAAAACGAAGTACAATCTTTCCTAATTTCTAGCATTAAGTTCTGGATTGATTTTTATCATTTAGATGGTATCCGTGTAGATGCCGTAAGTAATATCCTTTATCTTGATTATGATAATGCACCTTGGACACCAAATAAAGACGGTGGAAATCTTAACTACGAAGGTTACTATTTCCTTCAGCGTTTAAATACTGTTATTAAGCTAGCTCACCCTGATGTCATGATGATTGCAGAAGAAAGCTCTTCGGCAACTAAAATAACAGGTCCAAAAGAGATTGGTGGTCTTGGATTTGACTACAAGTGGAACATGGGCTGGATGAATGACATCCTTCGCTTCTATGAGGAAGATCCAATTTACCGCAAGTATGATTTTAACCTAGTAACCTTCAGTTTTATGTATGTCTTTAATGAAAATTATCTTCTACCATTCTCACATGATGAGGTGGTTCATGGTAAGAAGAGTATGATGCATAAGATGTGGGGAGATCGCTATAATCAATTTGCAGGCCTTAGAAATCTTTATACTTATCAAATTTGTCATCCTGGTAAAAAATTACTCTTTATGGGTAGCGAGTTTGGACAATTCTTAGAGTGGAAATCAGAAGAGCAATTAGAGTGGTCAAACCTTGAAGATCCAATGAATGCCAAGATGAAATACTTCACATCTCAGTTGAATCAACTTTATAAGGACCACCGTTGTCTTTGGGAAATCGATACAAGCTATGATGGTATTGAGATTATCGATGCAGATAATAGAGATCAGAGTGTTCTTTCCTTTATTCGTAAGGGGAAAAAAGGCGAGATGCTAGTCTGTGTCTTCAATATGGCACCAGTTGAACGTCCTGATTTCACAATTGGACTACCAGTTGCTGGTGTCTACGAAGAAATTTGGAATACAGAGTTAGAACAATGGGGCGGTGTTTGGAAAGAACACAATCAAACTGTTCAAACTCAAGAAGGATTATGGAAGGATTATAAGCAGACTTTGACCTTTACCTTGCCAGCTTTGGGGGCAAGTATCTGGAAAATCAAACGTCGCTTGAAACCCGCTAAAAAAGAATCAAATAAATCTCAAAAAGGAGTAGAAAATGAAGAATGAAATGCTAGCTTTAATCCTTGCCGGTGGGCAAGGAACTCGTCTCGGTAAACTCACTCAAAGCATTGCAAAACCTGCTGTGCAATTTGGTGGGCGCTATCGTATCATTGACTTTGCTCTTTCTAACTGTGCCAACTCTGGTATCCACAATGTTGGGGTTATCACACAGTATCAACCTCTTGCTCTTAACAATCACATCGGAAACGGTTCTAGTTGGGGTCTTGATGTAATTGATTCAGGTGTTTCTATCCTTCAACCTTACTCTGCAAGTGAAGGAAATCGTTGGTTCGAAGGTACAAGTCATGCCATTTACCAAAATATTGACTATATCGATAGCATTAATCCTGAGTATGTTTTGATTCTTTCAGGAGACCATATCTACAAGATGGACTATGATGATATGCTCCAATCACACAAGGATAACAATGCCAGCTTGACAGTTGCTGTTTTGGATGTACCACTAAAAGAAGCTAGTCGTTTCGGTATCATGAATACAGATGCTAATAATCGCATTGTTGAATTCGAAGAAAAACCTGCCCAACCAAAATCAACCAAGGCATCAATGGGTATTTATATTTTCGATTGGAAACGTCTACGCAATATGCTAGTTGCAGCTGAAAAGAATAATATTGACATGTCAGACTTTGGTAAGAATGTTATTCCTAACTACCTAGAGTCTGGAGAAAGTGTATATGCTTATGAATTTAATGGATACTGGAAGGATGTTGGTACAATCGAATCTCTTTGGGAAGCAAATATGGAATACATCTCTCCAGAAAATGCTCTAGATAGCCGAAATCGTCAATGGAAAATTTATTCTCGTAACCTTATCGCTCCACCAAACTTCCTTGGAGAATTTGCTCAAGTAGAAGACTCTCTAGTAGTAGATGGATGTTACGTGAATGGTACTGTAAAACATTCCATTCTTTCTACAGCTGCTCAAGTTCGTAAGGGAGCAGAAGTTGTTGATTCTGTCATCATGAGTGGAGCAGTTATCGGTAGAGGTGCTAAAATTACACGTGCAATCATCGGTGAAGGTGCAATTATTGCCGATGGTGTTGAAATTGATGGTACAGAAGAAGTACAAGTAGTCGGATATAACGAAGTAGTGGGGGTAGCAACAGATGAAGATTGATAAATATTCAGCGATTTTAGGAAACACTGTTGGTTTTCATGATATGTCAACCTTGACAAGTAACCGTCCAGTGGCAAGTTTGCCATTTGGAGGAAAGTATCGTTTGATTGACTTCCCACTCTCAAGTTTAGCAAATGCTGGTGTTCGAAGTGTCTTTGGAATCTTCCAACAAGATAACATCAGCTCTGTATTTGACCACATTCGTTCAGGACGTGAATGGGGCTTGAATACACTACTTAGTCACTACTATCTAGGTATTTACAATACACGTGTAGAAAGCAGTACAGTCGGTAAAGAGTATTATCAACAACTCTTGACTTATTTAAAACGTTCTGGATCTAACCAAACGGTTTCTTTGAACTGTGACGTTTTGGTAAATATTGATCTTACTCAGGTTTTCCATTTGCATAATACTACAAAATCTCCTATTACGGTTGTTTATAAGAAACTACCTAAAAAGGATATTTCAGAAGTAAATGCTATCCTAGATATTGATGAAACTGACCACGTGCTCTCTCACAAACTCTTTGATAAAAAAGCTGAACAAGAATACTACAACATGTCAACGGATATCTTTGTTGTAGATACTCAATGGTTGATTGAACGTCTGGAAGAAGAAGCTCAGAAAGAACACCCAGAAAAACTACGTTATGTTCTACGTGACTTGGCAGCGGAATCAGGCGCTTTTGCATACGAGTATACTGGTTACTTAGCAAATATTCATTCTGTAGAAACATACTACCAAGCCAATATTGATATGCTTGATCAGCATAAATTCTACTCTTTATTCTCTCCAAATCAAAAGATTCACACAAAGGTGAAAAACGAAGAACCAACTTATTATGCACCTGGTTGTGAAGTAAATACTTCGCAGTTTGCTTCTGGTAGTATTGTCGAAGGTAAGGTTGTTCGTTCAGTTGTTTCGCGTAATGTTCAAATTCATAAAGATAGCTTAGTTAAAGAATCTATTGTTTTCCCTCGTGTTGTCATTGGTGAAGGTGCTCAAGTTGAGTATGCAATTATTGATAAGGGTGCTGAAGTAGCTGATGGAGTTGTTATTCGTGGTACAGCAGAAAATCCTGTTGTCATCAAAAAAGGTGAAAAAGTAACAGAGGACATTCTTTCATGAAAATTTTATTTGTAGCAGCCGAAGGAGCCCCTTTTTCTAAAACAGGTGGCTTGGGAGATGTTATCGGGGCTCTTCCAAAATCATTAGTTAAAGCTGGTCATGAAGTTGCTGTTATCCTGCCATACTATGACATGGTGGAAGCCAAGTTTGGTGATCAAATTGAAGATGTTCTTCAATTTGAAGTATATGTTGGTTGGCGTAGACAATTTTGTGGAATAAAGAAAACTGTTTTAAATGGCGTTACTTTCTACTTTATTGACAACCAGTATTATTTCTTCCGTGGTCACGTATACGGAGACTTCGATGATGGTGAACGCTTTGCTTTCTTCCAACTTGCGGCTCTGGAGGCTATGGAGCGTATTGGTTTTATTCCAGATGTTCTTCATGCTCATGATTATCATACAGCTATGATTCCCTTCTTGTTGAAGGAAAAATACAGATGGATTCAAGCCTATCAAAACATTAAGACTGTCTTAACGATCCACAACCTGGAATTCCAAGGTCAATTCTCTGAAGGTATGCTTTGGGATTTGTTCCGAGTTGGTTTTGAACGCTATGCAGATGGTACAGTTCGCTGGAATGACTGCCTGAACTGGATGAAGGCTGGTATCCTCTATGCAGATCGTGTATCTACTGTATCGCCAAGCTATGCTTATGAAATCATGACAACAGAGTTTGGATGTGGTTTGGATCAAATTCTTCGAATGGAGTCTGGTAAGGTTTCTGGTATTGTAAATGGAATCGATACGGATCTTTATAATCCAGAAACGGATCCTTTGTTGGATTATCATTTTAATAAATCAGACCTATCAGGAAAAGCTCAGAATAAAGCTAAACTTCAGGAGAAAGTTGGTCTTCCAGTTCGTCCTGATGTTCCAATGATTGGTATTGTGTCGCGTTTGACAAGACAGAAAGGTTTTGATGTCGTTGTTGAAGGTTTGCATCGCATGCTTCAAGAGGATGTTCAAATCGTTCTCTTGGGTACAGGTGATCCTGGTTTTGAACAAGCCTTCTCATGGTTTGGTCAAGTATTCCCAGATAAACTATCTGCCAATATTACCTTTGATGTCAAGCTAGCACAAGAAATTTATGCAGCCTGTGATATTTTCCTCATGCCAAGTCGTTTTGAACCTTGTGGACTTTCTCAAATGATGGCTATGCGTTATGGAACATTACCACTTGTTCATGAGGTGGGCGGGTTGAGAGATACTGTCCAACCGTTTAATCCAATTGAAGGAACGGGTACAGGATTTAGTTTTGACAACTTGACGTCATACTGGCTTAACTGGGCTCTTCAAACTGCTTTGGATGTTTACTATAATCATCCTGACGTTTGGAAGAGACTTCAAGTCCAAGCTATGGAATGTGACTTTTCTTGGGATACAGCTTGTCAGTCTTATCTTGATTTGTATCACAGCTTAGCAAATTAAATAAATAAAATCGTATGATGCTTTCATACGATTTTTTGAGATAATAAAGTAAGGATTATAAATGAAAACAATCAACGGTCTCTGTGTGCTCGATGTAGATGGAACTCTGATAGAAGAAGAGGTTATTGATTTATTAGGGAAAGAGGCAGAATGCGAAAAAGAAGTTGCCCTGCTAACAGCTCAAGCTATGAGAGGAGAATTAGACTTCGAAGCAAGTTTAAAAAGACGTGTTTCTCTTCTTAAAGGTCTCTCTATCAATGTTTTTGATAAGATTTATCATGAGCTTCATCTTAGTAAGAACGCTGCCCAGTTTATTAAAGTTCTTCAAGAAAATCAGATAGAAGTCGGTTTAGTATCAGGTGGATTTACGACCATCGTGGAAAGATTAGCAAAAGATTTGGGGATTTCATTATGTACTGCTAATCAACTGGAAATAAAAGATGGACATTTAACTGGCAATCTTATTGGTCCGGTTATAAGCAGAGAAGTAAAAGAAGCAACCCTCGTGAGATGGGCTCAAGAATTACAAGTGCCTGTTGAGAGAACGATTGCGATTGGTGATGGTGCTAATGATTTGGCCATGCTTAAACGATCAGGATTTGCTATAGCTTTCTGCGCTAAGGATATTGTGAAAAAGGAAATAAATCTTCAGGTAGATGAAAGAGATTTTGCAAAAGTTTTAGAAAAAATAAATCTCCTTTAGTTAGAAAGAGGAATGAACATGAAAATTGTCATCGCACCGGACTCTTTCAAAGAGAGTCTTCCCGCAAACCAAGTAGCAGAAGCTATAAAAAGAGGATTTAAAAGGGTGATCCCAGATGCTGAATATCTGCTTTTACCTGTCGGTGATGGAGGTGAAGGGACTGTAAATGCTATTAAAAGTTCACTAGATCTGGAAGAAAAAACAGTCCAGGTAACCGGACCTTTTGGTGATGAGGTTCAAATACGCTATTATGAAAAAGGGGAATTAGCCCTGTTTGAAGTTGTAGATTTAATCGGTCTTGAAAAAATTCCTAATGAAAAACGATATCCACTAGAGATTCAAACAAAGGGGATTGGTCAACTTATTCTCCATTTCATAGACCGAGGGGTAAAAGATATCTACATCGGTGTCGGTGGTACGGCTAGTAACGATGGTGGTATTGGTATTGCTGCTGGAATCGGTTATCAGTTTTACGATGAAAATGGGAATGAACTTCAGGCATGTGGCCAATCTCTGTCTGCTATCAGGAAAATTTCCAAGGAGAGAGTCATTGAAATTCCTGCAGACGTTCATATAAGAATCCTAGCAGATGTGACTAATCCTCTTTGTGGACCCCGTGGCGCCACCTATACATTTGGGAAGCAAAAAGGCTTAAAGCCTTATGAATTTGAAGAGGTTGACGAGGCGATTAGGGAATTTTATGAGAATATTGACCCAGATGTATTCATGTTAGAGGGCGCAGGAGCTGGTGGTGGCATTGCTGCTGGTTTGTGTGTATTTGCTGGAGCAGAAATCGTATCAGGCATTCAAACTTGTTTGGACTTGATTAATTTCGATGAAAAGGTAGCAGATGCTGATCTCATAATTGTTGGTGAAGGTAGATTAGATTCTCAAAGTTTAGCTGGCAAGGCTCCAATCGGAGTAGCAAAAAGAACACCTAAGGGTGTTCCGGTCATTGCTATTTGTGGCAGTTTAGATCAGGATTTACCCTCCCTACCATTTGAGAATATCATTGCCGCTTTTTCGATACTTGAAAAAAGCGAGCCATTGGAAAATAGTCTAAAAAATGCAGCCACCTATTTAGAACATACCGCGGCAAGTATTGCTCAAATACTGTCTTTAAAAAAGAATTAACCAAACCATTTTTTCCAGAGAGAGGTTGGAGCTTTAGTTTCCTTTTCTTGCCACAAATCTGAAAAGGCCTTTCTGAGGTCTTTTTCACTTGCTTGGACAGGATTATCGCTATGGATAACTAGTCCAAAAGGAGAAGAATCATGATCTTCAGAAACAATGGTTGCTTGGCAATCAGAAGCTTTGGCATTTTTTAAATAATAAACCTGCTTTTCAAACTCAACCTGAGGAGAAATTTTGACAAAAAGAGGTTCAGTCTCTTTTTTTAAGCACTCTAAAATAGTCAAAAAACCTTTTTGGAATTTGTCATCATTTGCAGTTTCAAGACTTGCATAACCAAGTACACGTTCCTCAAAAGTGCCAAGAAAACGCCTTTGTTCGTCTGGATTTAGTTTAAGCCCGCCATGAGCTTTTTCTAATAGTTGTTTAGATACGTCTGTCATAAAAATAGTATATCACAAAACTGGTAAAACAAGAGAAAAAGAAAGCGATTACTTTATAAACTTAAGGAAAATTTGCACAAAGATAACGTTTTTTCTTGAAAAAGGTATCTTTTTGATGTATCATAGAGGTGTAAAATAATTTAACTCAAAGGAGAGTAAAAAATGTCAATTATTACTGATGTTTACGCTCGCGAAGTCCTAGACTCACGCGGTAACCCAACACTTGAAGTAGAAGTTTACACTGAATCAGGTGCTTTCGGACGTGGTATGGTTCCATCAGGAGCTTCTACTGGTGAACACGAAGCAGTTGAACTTCGCGACGGTGACAAATCTCGTTACGGTGGTCTTGGTACACAAAAAGCTGTTGACAACGTAAACAACATCATTGCTGAAGCTATCATCGGCTACGATGTACGTGATCAACAAGCTATCGACCGTGCTATGATCGCTCTTGACGGTACTCCTAACAAAGGTAAATTGGGTGCAAACGCAATCCTTGGTGTGTCTATCGCTGTAGCTCGCGCTGCTGCTGACTACCTTGAAATCCCACTTTACAGCTACCTTGGTGGATTCAACACTAAAGTTCTTCCAACTCCAATGATGAACATCATCAACGGTGGTTCTCACTCAGACGCTCCAATCGCTTTCCAAGAATTCATGATCGTACCTGCTGGTGCACCTACATTCAAAGAAGCTCTTCGTTGGGGTGCTGAAATCTTCCACGCTCTTAAGAAAATCCTTAAATCTCGTGGTCTTGAAACAGCTGTAGGTGACGAAGGTGGATTCGCTCCTCGTTTCGAAGGAACTGAAGATGGTGTTGAAACTATCCTTGCTGCTATCGAAGCTGCTGGTTATGTTCCAGGTAAAGACGTATTTATCGGATTTGACTGTGCATCATCAGAATTCTACGATAAAGAACGTCAAGTATACGACTACACTAAATTCGAAGGTGAAGGAGCTGCTGTCCGCACTGCTGCTGAACAAATCGACTACCTTGAAGAATTGGTAAACAAATACCCAATCATCACTATCGAAGATGGTATGGACGAAAACGACTGGGACGGTTGGAAAGCTCTTACTGAACGTCTTGGTGGTAAAGTTCAATTGGTTGGTGACGACTTCTTCGTAACAAACACTGACTACCTTTCACGTGGTATCGAAGAAGGTGCTGCTAACTCAATCCTTATCAAAGTTAACCAAATCGGTACTCTTACTGAAACATTCGACGCTATCGAAATGGCGAAAGAAGCTGGTTACACTGCCGTTGTATCACACCGTTCAGGTGAAACTGAAGATTCAACAATCGCTGACATCGCAGTTGCAACAAACGCAGGACAAATCAAGACTGGTTCACTTTCACGTACAGACCGTATCGCTAAATACAACCAATTGCTTCGTATCGAAGATCAACTTGGTGAAGTAGCTGAATACCGTGGATTGAAATCATTCTACAACTTGAAAAAATAAAATAGTTCAGTGAACTAATGAAAGCCCTTGGATTTTTCCGAGGGCTTTTGTATATTATAAGACAAGCTCAAAGAAATCCAGTCTTGTTTTCGTATTCTAGAGGTGAAAAGAGAGATTTTTAAACGTTTTTTTGGTATAATAATACCCAGGAAAACTAGAGAAAGAAGGAGGTTGAGATGGAAAAGTATTTGTCGGTAACAACTTTGACTAAGTATCTGAAAATGAAATTCGATAAAGACCCATACTTGGAGAGGGTCTATTTAACTGGTCAGGTTTCTAACTTTCGCAAGCGTCCAACTCATCAATATTTTTCTCTAAAAGATGATCGAGCTGTTATCCAAGCAACTATTTGGTCAGGTATTTATCAGAAACTAGGTTTTGATTTGGAAGAAGGGATGAAGA
>OBVT01000319.1_pt1 | contig 12142 bp, 5 predicted proteins | sample 1476231 | NCBI WGS metagenome assembly OBVT01 (sample SAMEA2580031, study PRJEB22360) | human gut metagenome | reverse complement strand
CTGAGTTTAACAACAAGGTAACACCACCAACACCGCCAACACCGCCAACACCACCAACACCGCCAACACCACCAACACCACCAACACCGCCAACACCACCAACACCGCCAACACCGCCAACACCGCCAACACCACCGACACCGCCAACACCACCAGTAACGCCACCAACTCCTGAAAAACCTAAAGGTCGTGAGTTGCCAAATACTGGTGAGCAATCTAAAGTTGGATTAGTTGTCCTAGGTGTAGCACTTGGTCTAGTAGGTCTTGGTTTAATTGCAAAACCAAAAAAACGTGAAGACTAAGATTGAGATGATATCAATATTTTGGTATTGAAATAGCAATTTTAGCTCTAAAATGAAGAGGCTTTGCTCGTAAGAGCAAGGCCTCTTTGATATTTTCTTAAAAAAACCCGAGGAATTTTTCCTTGGGTTTTTAAAATTATAGTAGTTTAATCTTGTTTCTTTTTATAACCGACAAGACCTGCAAATCCAGTGAGAAAAGCAAAACCAAGAAATGCTAATTGGGAATTTTGCTCTCCTGTTGCAGGTAGCTGACTACCAGGTTTAATCAAAGTTCTTTCTGATTGTATTGACTCTTTTTGGCGTTCAGAACCTTGAACTTGAACTTGAACTTGAGTTTGAGGTTGAACTTGAGTTTGAGTTTGAGTTTGAGTTTGAGTTTGAGTTTGAGGTTTAGGCTGAGGTTGAGGTTTAGGCTGAGGTTTAGGCTGAGGTTTAGGCTGAGGTTTAGGCTGAGGTTGAGGTTGAGGTTGAGGTTTAGGCTGAGGTTGAGGAGTTGGTAATTCTTTGACTTTGTATTCAAAAATCAGATCTGTAGTTCCTACTCCGACTTGGCCTGATTGTTGTGCACTGCTAATACGTTCGTATGTTTGACCATTATAAGAAATTTCGTCCGGTGCAACAGCAATGTAGGCAGAACCGTTATCTGCATTTGAAGCAATAACGATAGCTGGTTGCAATTCAGTTGTGGTGTTTTGAAGGACAAATCGTGCTATTACATTTCCTGTAGCAAGTTTGTAGTCATAAATGACTGTTTTACTTCCCTTAGATACTGTTCCTGAAACATCAGCAGAACCCTCACGATGACCAACTAAATTATAGACTAGACCGTCTTTGGTAATGACTTTTGGTGCATCTGTAGTATAGTTCGTACCAAAGTCTGCGTTTTCAGAAACTGTTTGAGAGTCTTGTAATTCGGTATCACTACCTGTAATGAGGAAGAGTACAGTCACTGTTCCTTGAGAAATGGTATAAGTAATTGGTGTATCAATAGTGGCAGAAGTTGCAGTCGGAAGAAGGTAACCCTTAGTTTCATCAAGTGGGTCTACGAAGGTTAAGACTTTTCCAGTTGCATCTTTTGGTTCTAACCCTTCAATATATGGTAGAGTTGCAGTTGGCGCTGAAATAGCAGTTGGATTAGAAGAATCATTTAAATATGCAATCTCTTTAATAGCATTTGATGGTTCTTTTCCTGATGCATAACTAATTGTATAAACACCGACTGGTCGGTAGACAACAATATCAGAAATGTCATCAGATTCAGCTAGGATTCCAGTATGACCTCCAGATTTATTAAGATCAGGAGAGATTGTTACATTTGATTCTTTAGATACGACAACATATCCATTTTTGACTGGATTTTCATAATCTGCGAAAGTAGTACCGTCTTTAGACACCCAATCTTCAAGTGTTGTTTCTCCAGTTACCAAATTGATAGTTCCTTTTCGGCTAAAGTTTAAACTATCTGTTTTTGAAACGATGTCAGCTTCTTGGCGATTGTTACCATTCTTATCTTCAGTAACATAGGTGATAGTACGAGTTACTTTTTCTGATAAATGATTGAGATCACTAATAGATTTTCCGTTTGGAGCTTTAGGAGTTGGATAGATGCTACCATCGGTATCTCCTGGAACAACTCGGCCAACTTGAATTGGTTGTGTTTCAGAAAAATCTACAATTTTTGGTGTAAAGCGAACGATGAATTCCTGTACGCCATCACCATTAATGTTTGAAGCATCTCGGTCAAATTTTGCTGGTCCATTTTTATCAAATTCGTTCTCAACTAGTTTATAACCTTGTTTCAGGTATTTAGCAATCGTATCTTTTGTTGAGTAGTCAATCTTTTCACCAGTATGGCCAACAAAGTCGCTTGAACGTTCAAGTTCCTTGCCATTTTCATCTTGATAAATAACACGGGCAACTTCATTAAGTTTGACATAGAGCATATCCCATACATCCAGGCTAGGAACATCAATTGCAGCCATCCATTGACCAGCCCCGCTATCATAATATACATTAGCAGTAGTTTCGCGAAGTTTAATATTATACTTTCCATCTACTGCATCTGGGGTAGCCCAGTAGATATTCGCATGTTCGGCCTGATCTTTTGAAATTTTACCAAGTGGCACAAAAGCTTGGATGTTAGTCAGTTTGGTAGTGGAATTAACAGCACTATTCCATTTGTTTTCAGTAATTCCAACAAGATTAATTAAATGAGCAATTCGGTCACCAGTTTTAGTTTCTTTTGTGATGGTATAAACGGTACCAGGTTGAACACCATCTGAATTATCAAGATTAGAACCGATAAATTTACCATTTACAAGAACATTTGTATTGTCTCCAATACGGCGAGTATCATGTGCTAAAGTTTCGCGTCCACGAAGGAGTTCTTGGTAGGCAACGATAAATTCTTGGTAGTTGAATTCTGCATTAGCAAAATCAGCATTGACTGGTAAGTTTTGATTGAGGTACCATTCAGCCTGAATAACACCAAAACCTTTTTCGTCTTGAGATGTATTGAGAGCAGCTGTTGTCATATGATAACCACCACTTGCTGCAATAATTGCATCTGTTAGCAATTCATTATCTTTACTGAGTTTTGTTGCATTTTTTTCACGGTGTGTATAAGCAGCGATAATTGGAGATTTTCCGTTGTATAAATCTCGCATACGCTCAGTCAAGCGTGTTAAGGCTTGGTAGGTAGAATCATGGGCGATGCTATCTCCCCAAACTTCCGCGTATGGTGCAGAGACATTTGTTTTTCCTAATCGATCAGCATCTCCAGTAGAGATATCGTTGATCATAAAGTCATATCCTTCTTTTTTGAGGGCCTCTGTTGCAGCTGCGGCTAGTTTTGGATAGTTATCACTTAAAGAGAAAGCTTTTCCAGGTTCGTTAACTTTTTCAACCAAGTTAGTCCCCATAGTGTCCCCTTGCCAACCATCGAAGCCGCCTTCTTTCATGGCTTTTAACATCACATTGATGATAAAGTTTTGCCAGTTAGGATCTCCTGGATCTAGAAATTGTTGGATGTCAGTCGCTGTAACATCACCAGTCTTTCCAAAGTTGAAATGATCTTGTAAGTTGCGTACGATGGCACTTTTTACTTGGTCTGGGATTTTTTCATCAAGAGACACAGCATAAATCATATTATAAAGCATAGCTTTAGCACCAGTTGAATGGACATGAGAAACCAACTCTTTTACAGCTTCTGTGTCAATAACCGGTAAGTATGTTTTACGTTTTTCGGGATCTGTTTCATCTTTCGGAATCAAGAAAGTAGCCCAATCTTGAGTGAATCGTTCGACATTAGCTGGGAATGGATTAGCAGGAGTATTGTAAACGTCGTAGAAGAAGTAGTTGTTGATATGCATGTTGGCCAATTGGTCAATACTATTTTTATATCCTTCTACTTGATCTTTTGTGATTGAATTGTGATTGTCTTTTGAACCTGCAACAACACCATAACGTGGATATACAGTCCAATCATCCTCGACTGATAGACCAGCTACTTTGTGAAGTTCTTGTTTTCCATCAGCATTCTTTCCGATGATGTCAATGAGATAACCAGAATTTGGAGAGAAAACAGAGTTTGGAATGACAAGTGAATTTCCTGGAGCATTCTTCAACTCATAAATGACTTTGTCTAAATGAGATACTGTCAAATCAGATGAAGTTACGTTAGGATTGTTGATTGAGATGCTAACATCCTCACCACTTTTATATGTGGCTTTGTTAAATGTTACATCGTTTTGGATTTTTGGAGTGTTATAAGTGCTTGTTGTAGATGAAGTACTAGCCGTTGTGGGTTCAGTTGTACTTGAAGTTTGAGGCAAAGTTGATGTCTCTTCACTTGAAGAAGTCTTTGGGGTTTCCTCACTAGTTGTTGTAGTAGGTTGCTCACTAGTGGTCTCAGTACTAGTGGCTGGTTGACTTGATGTAGTTACGTTTGTTGTTGAAGTTGTAGTTGTAGTTGTAGTTGAAGCAACTTCATCTGCCATAGCAACAGAACTTAACATCAAAGAACCAAAGACCGTAATCATAGATACAAGTACTTTATTTCGCTTACGGAAATAGCCGTGACCTTTTTCTTGAGAAAAGTTATTTGAAGATTTCATTATATCCCCCAATCATTAAATTTTGTTAGTTGAAATTATACGACATATCATAGGAAAATGTCAACAAAAACGTAAATTTTTTGAAATCAAAATGAAAAACCCCTAAAAAAACCCCTAAAAATAAAGTGAAAAAAGTTTGAAAAAAATATATAAAAATACTTGACTTTTTAAATTATTTTTGTTACGATTTTTCTGACTTCGAAGAACAAAAATTCTTTTTGCTTGAGAAGCATAAAAAAACCATTTAAAAAGGAGTTTGTCATGTCATCGTTAAAGAATAATAAAACGATTAAATATGCCTTGAGAAAAACCTCAGTTGCCTTTGGTTCTGTTGCAGTTGCAACAGTGATTGCTGTTGCAGGTATTGCTACAGTATCTGCCGATGAAACTTCATCAGCAACTACACCTGTTACTTCAACTACAACAGTAGCTGGAGAAGAAACAAAAGAAGTTGCGGCTCCAGAGAAGTTGGAAGAAGCTAAAACTGCTGCCACAAATGAAGGTCTTGAAGTTAAAGAAACTGAGACTAAAAAGCAAGATTCTGAGGAAGCTGCTGCTAAAGATTACGAAAAACAAGTTACTGATATTAATAAAACTGTAGCTGATTATAAAGCTGAAGTGGCAGCAAATCAAGAAGCTTACGAAAAAGAAAAAGCTGAAGTTGATGCTAAAAATGCTGCTACACAAGCAAACTACGATAAAGAGCTTGCAGCTTACAACGAAAAACTTACTGCTTACGAAAAAGAATTGACTGAAAAAACAGCAGAAAAAACAGCAGTAGAAAAAAGTAATGAAGAAGCACGTGTTGCTTATGAAAAAGCGCTTGAAGAATATAACACAGCTCTTGCAGCATATAATGCATCTGTAAAAGCAAATCAAGAAGCTACTGAAAGTAATAAATTAGCTCAAGCAGATTATGAAGCTAAATTAGCTGAATACAAGACTAAAAAAGCTGTTTATGAAGAAGCGCAAGCTGCTTACTTGATTGAACTTGAAATTTACAACAAGAAAAAAGCACAATACGATGATGCTAAAGATGCCTTCAATAAGATGGTTGCAGAGCGTGGTGGAAATCCTGAGAAATACAAACAAGATTTGACATTCCTCTCTGAAGAACTTGCTGATGGCGAAACAACTAAAATCACACACCAAACAACTGGATTAACAACTTACTTGACAAAAGAAGGTCATTCTCGTATGTACGGCGATGGGAAAGCTACAAAAATGTATGAAACAAAGAATCTTCAAGATTCTGATTTGACAACTACAAATCCATATGCCAACAATGAAATTGAGTGGGGAGTTGTAAAAGTCGGAGACAAATTTGATGTGACATACACAGGACTTACTCAAGCTAAAATTGTAAAAGGTAGCGAAGAAAAACGTATTGCAAAAGTTGTTTATAAATACGAAGTGAAGAGCCTTCCATCATCAGATGGAAAAGGAATCGTTCAAATTTATAACGATCCAGCAGTTACAATGACAATTGGTAGCTCAACAGATACTGAAAACCCAGTAACTGTTGGTGTTGACATTGAGTTTTACGATGAAAATGACCAATTAATTGATTTGTCACAACACAATGCAATCCTTGCCCTTAACTCACTTAACCACTGGAATGGTGCATCTTATGTTGAAAATGACAAACCTCGTCCTCTAGTTGTTGAAGCTAAAGATAGCGAAGGCAATACAGTTCGTGGAACTTGGGATCCATATTCAGATGGAACTGAACCAAAACTCGATGGTGCAAACGTTGTTGTGAAAAGCGGTAAAGCTGACTTCGGTAGTGCAGAAGTTGATATCAATGCTGATAATCCTTTGAAAATTGTTGCTCAAAAAGCAACATGGGTTGATGATGCCTTCAAAGTAACTGAAGAAACAACAGTTGATGCTACAACAGTGAACGCATCTGGTGGCGGAAATGGTCACTCAGTTGGTACTGAAGATTACACATTTGGTGATAAATCAGATGTTATCGGTTCTTACACTGTAGACGCTACATCAGGTGTTTTGAGATACACACCAAAAATGAAACACCAAGATACTCCTCACGTTGAGTCTGTAAACATTGGTGACAAAGAGTTTATTAAACTTCCAAATTCAAGTGTAGACCAAGATTCATCTACAAAAGAAGTATCTGCTAAAGAACAAAACCAATACATGGATCAAGGTGCTACATTTAATGCAGACTCTTCAAGTCAAACTAAGGGTTGGGATGATCCTACGAGCCCTTACCTTTACTATGGTGGTGCTGCTGTTATTTTGAAAGATGGTCATCTTGAATTTACAGCAAAAGGTGCTAACGCAACAGGCGAAGCAACTATCTATTGGTTCTCTATCAACTCAAACGTTGGCTTCCCTCAAGATCCAGGTGAAGAGCCAGTTAAACCAACAGAACCAACACCTCCAGTTAAACCTGAAAAACCAGAATTGACAGAAGTACCAACTGTTAAAGAAAAACCAGTTCCACCGACAGAACCAGAATATAAAACTGTACCTGTCTTACCAAGTGAACCGGTTAAACCAGAAGCACCTGAGTTGGTGAAGGATCCTGTTAAGAAAGAAACAGAAAAACCAGTTGTTGAATGGAATAAAAATGTTGTGCTTATCAAGGAAAATGAAAAACCACAACCTAAGCCAGAACCAAAACCAGAGCCTAAGCCAGAACCAAAACCAGAGCCTAAGCCAGAACCAAAACCAGAGCCTAAGCCAGAACCAAAACCAGAGCCTAAGCCAGAACCAAAACCAGAGCCTAAGCCAGAACCAAAACCAGAGCCTAAGCCAGAACCAAAACCAGAACCATCTAAGAAATCATTGCCAAATACTGGTTCAGTTGAACAATCATTCATGACTTATTCAGCACTTATTGGTTTAGCTACTGCCGGTTATGCTTTGTCAAGAAAGAAAAAAGAAGACTAATTCATTCTGACAGTTTAAAAAGAGAAGACTAGTTTAGTCTTCTTTTTTTCTTAATTTTATCCTATAAAATTTAAAATATTAAACCGTTTACACTTGACAAAAATTGGTCTATACCATATAATAAAATAAAGAAATATGGAGGAACAATTATGAAAGTTATTCAAGTGAAAAATCCTGAAGAAGGTGGAAAAGTAGCTTTTGAAATTTTAAAAGAAAAGTTAGCGAACGGTGCTCAAACATTAGGGCTTGCGACCGGTAGCAGTCCCCTTGAATTTTACGGGGAAATCGTTAAGAGTGATCTTGATTTTTCAAATCTTTTTAGTGTAAACTTGGATGAATACGTAGGACTTGATGGTGATAACCCTCAATCTTATCGTTACTTTATGCAAGAAAATCTCTTCAATAAAAAGCCATTTAAAGAAAGCTTTTTACCTCGTGGTGTCAAAGATAATGCAGAAGAAGAAGTAGAACGATATAATCAAATTCTTGCAGATCATCCAGTAGATTTACAAATCTTGGGAATTGGCCGAAATGGACATATTGGATTTAATGAGCCAGGAACTCCATTTGATAGTCAAACACACCTTGTGGATCTTGATCAGTCTACTATTGAAGCAAATGCTCGCTTCTTTGATAAGATTGAAGATGTTCCAACACAGGCTATCTCAATGGGCATTAAGAACATTTTAGACGCTAAGTCTATCCTTCTATTTGCTTATGGAGAGTCAAAAGCAGAAGCTATCGCTGGAACTGTTGAAGGTCCAGTTACTGAAAGTCTTCCAGCAAGTAGTTTGCAGAACCATCCAGATGTAACTATTATCGCGGATGCTGGAGCATTAAGCCTATTAAAGAATTAAAAAATGTCATTCTATCATTTGAGCTATTCAAACAATTCGTTTGGATGGCTTTTTTCTAAACAGTACTAAGTTAAAAAATGCAGAACACGATAAGAAATAAATAGTATAAATACTTTAAATAATATAAAAAATGTTTTTAGAACACAATGAAAATATAAAATTATTATTTTGTCATTATATTTCAAATTATTTTATGATTAGAACTAGACTTTAGTAAAAAATACTGGTATACTGAACTCGTTTACTGTTAAAACCATTAAATTTAAGGAGAACATTTAAGGTGAATAAGAAAAAAATTACATTTTTTTCGTTGATGATTTGCGTATTTACTGTTCTATTTTCTCTTAGTTTGAGCAAAGCCTTTGCAGAAAATACAAGCAGTGGGAAGACTGTTGACACAATTACTTCTCTCAATATTACGAATGATAAAGGTGGTAATCTTGATGAAGATTTGCAACAATGGGTTACATTTAAGCTAAATGCAAATTATGACTTAACAGATAAAGATGTTAAAGCTGGGGACACAACAGTTGTAGATTTATCAGATTCATTATATATAGAATCCCAAAACTTTGAAATTCGAGATGAAAATACAAACGAAGTAATCGCAAATGCTAAAATTGATGAAACAAAAAAACATATCGTTTTAACTTATACAGATTACGTAGAAAAGCACTCTGATACAAAAGGTTCTTTCTATGTCTATACTCGTGTAGATTTCCAAAAGCATCCAGAAGAAGGAGAAATACCTGTCGAGGTTACCATTAACGGAAAAACACAGGTAGTTGGAAAAGTTAACTTTACTGGTGTTGGAGATGGAAATCCTGAGTTGTTTTCTAAAACAGGATGGGTGAGTAGTGAGGATCATAAGACTATTTCGTATACCATTTCAATCAACCGTACTAAAGAAAGTCTTCAAGATGCTACAGTAGAAGATACACTGAAATTTTCTAACGCATCTTATATCAAAGATAGCATCCGAGTAATCAAAGGTAAGTTTGACTATGTAAATGGTCTTTGGGAATTTACAGATAGAACAGATGTAACAGACCAACATACTGTTACAGTAAGCGAAGATGGGCAGTCATTTGTCATTAAACTTGGCGATATATCTGAATCAGATCAGTACCGCATTGAATATAATGTTCAAGCCAATTATTCACCAGCAGACGGAGAAATATTAAATAATGATGCTGTCTTAAAAGGTAAAGGAAAGACTGTTAAATATGTTGAGCAATCCACTGTAGTTCAAGTAGCAGGTGGTTCAGGGATTGGGTACGTCTTTACGATTAATATTCATAAAGTTGATGATGCTAATCAACCAGTAGCAGGTGCTAAATTTAAAGTTGTACGACAAGCGAATAATCAAGTTATTGGCGAATATATTACAGATGCTGAAGGAAAAATTACAGTAACTGGTCTTTTAAAAGATAAGTATATTCTTACTGAGGTTGAAGCGCCCAAAGGTTATGTTATGAATGCTCCAGATACAGTAGTAAATGCAACAGATTTTGGAGCAGATAAGTCAGTTACCAAAACAATTGTCAATCCAAAAGAACAAACCACAACTACAACAACGACAACAACCACTTCGACAACAACCACAACTGAAGCGCCAACGACTACTTCGACAACAACCACAACCGAAGAGCCAACGACTACTTCGACAACAACTATAACCGAAGCGCCGACAACTACTTCGACAACCACAACCGAAGCGCCAACGACCACTTTGACAACAACAACGACCGAAGCGCCAACGACTACTTCGACAACAACAACGACTGAAGCGCCAACGACTACTTCGACAACAACCACAACTGAAGAGTCAACGACAACATCAACAACTACAACGACTTCAAAACCAGATGTTCCTGGAACATCTACAACAGAGGAAAAACCAAATCTTCCAAATACTGGGGAGTCTACTGGTTTAGTATTCCTTATTTCAGGTATTGTTATGTTTGCAAGTGCTCTAGTTATGAAAAAGAAATATTCTAAATAATTAAGTTAGAACATCTATCATTTTTGAAAGAGGACTATATAGTCCTCTTTTTTATAAATGAAAAGTAATGAATTACGCTATTTTTTCTTGACAATTCATATCATTCCATGTAAAATAGAATAGATCTTGAACTTGAAGGGAGTGAAAAAAATGTCTAAAACAGTAGTACGTAAGAATGAATCTCTTGACGATGCACTTCGTCGTTTCAAACGTGCGGTTACTAAAGCTGGTACTCTTCAAGAAACACGCAAACGTGAATTCTATGAAAAACCTTCTGTAAAACGTAAACGTAAATCAGAAGCAGCTCGTAAACGTAAAAAATTCTAATTGAAGTAAAAGGCTAGACTTGTCTAGTCTTTTTTGTATATTCTAGACCACAAGAATTTTACATGTTTCAATGATTATTTAGGAATTGGATAAAAATCAAACTTAAGGGTGTAATAACTGAATATTATAAATCTATTTACTTTCATTTGACATTTAAAACAATCATTCGTTTTAGTTGATATTAATTGAAAAATATAGTAAAATCATGTTAAAATAGTGTAATTTTACACGGAGGTAAATAGGGATGAAAAACCAGAAAAGGTTTGGAAAATTATTGATCACTTTGTTGTCTACTGGAGTGCTTTTGGCTGCGCTTCAAAGTCAAGAAATTATCACTGCCGAAGAAACAACGACGGCTGAGCAAATTTCTACAACAAGTGCTGAAGCAACAACAAGTGCTGAAGCTGTAACAACTACAGAAACTCCTGCACGTGAAGCTAGAGAAGTAGCTGCAGAAGTGACTGGTACTATTAAAAACCATGACATTAAATATTATGAATACTATACAGATGTAGACCTTTCTTTTTCAATTACAGAAGATGATGTGAAAGAAGGCGACTATGTTACAGTTACATTAGAAAACGTCGCTATCTTAAATCAATTAAATGGCAAGGATGTCACTTACGAAGGTAAGACAATTGGTAAAATTTCAATTGTTTCGTTTGAAAACGTCAATAAAGCACGTCAAGGTTCAAACGATACAGCTCAAATGCGACAAGCTCAATTGGAATCAACACGCGCGACATTAAAAATTACATTTACGAAAGCTATTGAAGCTGAAAAACCAGATGTATTGAAACAAGTCAAGTTCCAAATTAAATCAGATAACGCTTATAATGGAGCTGTAATCGCAAATAAAGACTACACTTTAAACCAAGTGATTAAAGTGGGGTCTTCTTCTGTGACAAGTACAGTAGATATTCCGAAAGTAGAACAATTTGCAACCGATACAAACTCAATTAACATGCCACCTTCTGGAAATACAATTAAGTTCAATGCAGATGGCTCATATGAAACATATACAGAATTCCAAGTTCGTGGAAGTGAAGGTATGAAAGTTGGTTCAACTGTTGAGTTAGAATTCAATGATGCTTCAGGTATCGAGTGGAAAACAAGTGGTGATACTGCACTCAAAGTTGGAGATACTTTTACTTCAAGATTTATCTTGCCTGTATATAGTACATATGAAGTCAATGAATATGGCGCATATGTATTCCCGACAGGTGTTGAGCCAACATTCAAAGTAACTTCTATTTCTGAAAAGAAAATTACAATGGAAATGATTTCAGGAGATGTTCCAAAAGAATTAGGAGTATTCTTCGGTGTTGGTCAAAACCGTATTAATATCATCGATAAATCTAAGATTGATCTTGAAAAAATGCAATATGATGTTTCGAAAGTAGCTACGGCAACTATTGATGGGAAAGATTCAAAGGGTATCTATATTTACCGTATCATTAATGACTCTGCAGGTGCACAATTAGTTCTTGATACGCTTGTGACAGAGTACAAGGATATCGATACAAAAGAAAATCTTAAACCACAGGATAAGGGTTGGAAAGATCCAGCTACTATTGATGGTTATGAGTTTGTAAAAACAGAAAAAGATCGTGAAGG
>OBVT01000317.1_pt1 | contig 12270 bp, 7 predicted proteins | sample 1476231 | NCBI WGS metagenome assembly OBVT01 (sample SAMEA2580031, study PRJEB22360) | human gut metagenome | reverse complement strand
ATTTAAAGGCATACCAGTTGTTACCTTGATAAAGCCAAGTTTGATTGAACATGACCCCTTTATCATTCATAAAGTACCAAGTTCCATTGTCATAAACCCAATCCTTCTGCACTAATTGACCTTGTTTTTGATAGTACCAGTTTTGATTTGATTTTAGCCAACTTTCTGCTTTTACAATTGGATAAAGTTCTTTGAAAGATCCTCCATCATATTTATGACTAATAGACTTTTGTTTTTCAAGTTTCAACTCACCATTGTCATAGTCTGCCCAAGCAAAGACTTTTTGACCATTGACAGTCTCTGGTAGGGTGGCAGTGTAAGTCTTGGTTTGATAATCCCATTTAGCATCGAGGTAAGTGTATTGATTATTTGATTCTTCAATACGGTAGTAGCCTCTCTTTCCACCTTCATGATGTACATCGTCAACCACTTTCGTTGACCAAGTCTTCACTTCGTTTCCGCTCTTGGCTTCTACCTTGATATCTCCTCTATAGCCATATGGAACATAGAAATTCAGATAACGCCCTTCTACGCCAATCATAGACTTGTCCTTTTCTTGACCTAGGAAATTGACTGTCTGATCTTGACCATTGAGACTAACCGTCCACTCGATTTTCTCGGTTTTTGGCAAATCCAATACTTTAATATCCACTTCATGGCCATTATTAAATCGGAGAATCTTGCCATCTTGATACTGAACTCCACATTTAACAACCCATTCTTCTTTAAGCTCAAATGCCTGCCCTGAATGTGGAAAAGCCAGTAAAGCTAGACCAGCTAGAGACAAACCAAATAATGTGATTTTTTTCATCGTAGATCCTCCTTAGGATTTTTTATGTTAATTATATCACTATGTTTTTAAATTGCAAATATTATCCTAAATATGCAAGCAAAAAACCTCTGAGATTCTTCTCAAAGGTTCTGATTTAGCTAATTACTGTTCTCAACTGCTGCAGTAACAAAGGCAGTGTAGAGTTCTTCTGGGCGGTTTGGACGACTTGACAGTTCAGGGTGATACTGACACGCTACAAAGAATTTATTTTCAGGAATTTCCACGATTTCTACCAGACGATTATCTGGAGAAACTCCTGAGAAGACAAATCCTGCTGCCTCAAACTGCTCACGGAAAGCGTTGTTAAACTCATAACGGTGACGGTGACGGCGTTGCACCACTTCTTGATTGTGATAAGCAGCCGCTGCCTTTGAGCCACGTTTCAACTTAGACGGATAAAGCCCCAAGCGAAGGGTTCCCCCCATATCCTCAACATCAATCTGATCACGCATGATATCAATGATAGGGTATTTTGTTTCTGGTGCAAGCTCGGCAGAATTGGCACCTTCAAGACCCAAAACGTGACGAGCAAACTCGATACAAGTCAACTGCATTCCCAAGCAAACACCTAACATTGGAACATCATTTTCACGCGCATAGCGAATGGCTTGGATTTTCCCTTCCGTGCCACGCTGGCCAAAACCGCCTGGTACGATGATTCCGTCCGCATCAGACAAAAGCTCTGCCACATTCTCTGCTGTCACATCATTGGCATTGATCCAATTGATTTTAACTTCTGCGTCGTTGGCATAACCAGAGTGTTTCAAGGCTTCAACCACAGAAATGTAGGCATCTTGCAACTCAACATACTTACCAACAAGGGAAATCTTGACTTGTTTCTTGAGGTTCATGACCTTGTCCACCATAGCTGACCACTCTGTCATATCCGCTACTGGTGCGTCTAATTTCAAATGATCACAGACAATTTGGTCCATACCTTGCGCCTGCAAGTTCAGTGGAATTTGGTAAAGGTGTTCAACATCCAACGATTCGATAACGGCTTCTGGTGCCACATCACAGAACTGGGCCAGTTTGTTTTTAATTCCTTGACCAGCTGGCTCTTCTGTACGAATAACCAACATATTTGGTTGGATTCCCAAGCCACGCAATTCTTTGACAGAGTGTTGGGTTGGTTTGGTTTTCATTTCACCAGCAGCCTTGAGGTAAGGAAGCAAGGTTGTGTGGATATACATGACATTATCTGCCCCCACATCTGCCTTCATCTGACGAAGGGCCTCTAGGAATGGCAAGGACTCGATATCTCCAACGGTTCCACCGACCTCTGTGATAATGACATCAGAGTCTGTCGTTAGAGCGGCACGCTTGATTTTTTCTTTCAAAGCATCTGTGATATGAGGAATGACCTGAACAGTTGCCCCAAGATATTCTCCACGGCGTTCTTTACGAAGAACTTCACTGTAAATTTTACCAGTTGTCACGTTAGAATATTTGTTCAGATTGATATCGATGAAGCGTTCATAGTGACCCAAGTCCAAATCAGTCTCAGCTCCGTCATCTGTCACAAAAACTTCCCCGTGCTGATAAGGACTCATAGTTCCCGGATCGATATTGATATAAGGGTCAAATTTTTGAATGGTTACTTTGAGACCACGATTTTTCAAGAGACGGCCCAGACTCGCTGCGACAATCCCTTTCCCAATAGACGATACCACACCACCAGTTACAAAAATATATTTCGTAGACATAGATTCCTCTTTCTAAAATGCTCAAGGTCTTGTTAATTACGAGGGGACATAAAAAACAAGACCCTACTAATAAGAATAATCTGGGACGACTGCACCAGATTCACAACCAATACTCTTCGAAAATCAAATTTAAACCGCGTCAACGTCGCCTTGCCATACGCAAGTACAGCCTGCGGCTAGTTTCCTAGTTTCCTAGTTTGCTCTTTGATTTTCATTGAGTATAAAATACAAGAAGATAACTTCTTGAAAAAACAAAAATAGCTCCCTAAGAACTAGGGAGCTCCGACCTCTAAAAGAGGTGCCCGAACAATATGATACCTAAAAATAGGATAATTGTCAATAGCTAACTTTTATTCCTCGATGTTTTCAGCATCATCGTCTGAAAACTCGTCGTCTTCTTCGTTGAGATCCACGTCTTCACCCAAGTCATCAGGGGCAATCTCGTTAATTTCTGCATCGTAAGCTTCCACTTCATTTTTCTCATCATCTGGATTTTCATCATCGTATGAAAGAGCTGGATCTGCTTCGTATGCATCTTCATCTTCTGGATCATCCGCATTGTAATCAATGGCATCTGAATCACCATCCATGAAGGCATTGACACGTTTTTTCTTAGCTTTTGGTGCTACTTCATCGTCATCGTTTTCTTCAAGAGCGATGATTTCTTCGTCGATTTCGTCCACACCATACCATGAACGAAGCCCCCATTTGTTGTCTCCAAGTGAGATGAAGCTACCGTCAAAGTTCAACTCTGTGTAAAACAAAGGCAAGGCTTCACGGATATCGCTGTTTGATGTTCCAAGGTAGTTTTGAATTTCGTTTACAAGATCGCTAAAATGCATCTCATGATCGCGACCACGAAGTTCCAAGATAGCACGCGCTACCTCAATCATAGATAGTTCACTTTTTTCTTGCCCAGCAAATACTTCTAATTCCAAAGCGTTTCTCCTCATTTATACTACTATCGCCAGAGTAAACAGACTCTGACCTCATTTTATCATTTACTCTTTATTTTACGATAATTTTGCAGAATAGTCAAAGGTTAAGGGGGAGAAATCTATATCTTTTACTTTAGCTTTTATATGCAAAAAGACTAACTCTTGAAAAGAATACATTACATTATGTTTAACTAATTCTTTCTAAGATTCATAATAATTCAATCTCTTACAATCAATTTCTTATAAAATTTTGTTATTTATTCATCAATTCTTCAATCAGAGTTCGTGAGCTACCAAACTCATTTTCAAACATTTGATCAATAATATCTAAACACCTATCAGCAATATCGTCCCCCATATGTTTATCGTAAAGTTGCATCACCAATCTAGAAAGATATTCTTCTATTCGTCTATAATAATATGGTTCTAATTTCAATTTATTAGTTTTACTCACAATATTGCTTACTGTTTCAAAAATGATGTTTTCATATTCTGCAATTGATTCTTGTTTTTCAAGAGATTCTAAAAAATAATAATATAATTTATCTCTATATTCAGAAGTTAGTAGATTAAATATTAAATCCTTATCTTCTTTAATATCTAATAAATCATCCCTGAATAGTTGTGGTAAAATTTTTTTTAAATTTGTAACATTCTTACCTAAATAATTCAATATAATCTTCTTTGATTTGTCTTCATGGTTCTTTACCTTTAAATAATTAATAGCCATCTGACAAATACCTTCTACTTGAAGTCCACTTCCACTATATACAGTTGATTCCATATCTCCTTTATTTAAGTAAATTTCTGTAATCAGGCATGAAGCATTTTTTACAAGTAATGTATCTTTTGAATCAAAAGCTAACTGCAATAGACATTGAATTTGTTCTTTCTCATCTTCGTATAGTCTATACAAAATGTAGTTACTATGCCAATGAGCTAACATCTTTTCATCCGTAAAAATCCCTCTAAATAACTCTCTAGCAAAATCCTTATCTAAATCCAAAATTATATACAGAAGAAAAATAGCATTTAAGCGTATGTAATCGGTCTTATCATTAGCAAGTGAAATGATAGTACTTTTGAAGTACGAAATGTTTGTTGGTGAATTTTCTATTAGTTTTGTTAAAGCATGTATTCCATGACCTCTTAAAGTTGAGTATGACTGTTGTAAATAATTTTCCATAGCTTGATTCTCGTTAAATTTATCAAGAGCATCTAAATCAGTTTTCTTAAGATAATAATTAAGCCTTTCCAAAACTTTCTCGGACCATTCTATGTTTGCGTGTTTCTCTATGATTCGGAAAAAATAATAAAGATTCTCCCAATTATTTTCATTTACAAAATTTAATAGTATGAATTCAAGATCACTTAAAACAGTATCTGGAATTTTTTCTAAGTCTACAATCCCCCCCAGTAGCCCATCTATATAATGTTCATTGATTTTATGATTAGACGATAAGCTTAAAAATAAAGAAACGTACTCTTTAGGATTTTTAGAAACAGTACTTCTAAAATCAGTAGCCAATTCTCTAGGAGAAGACTCAATAAATATGTTTCTCTCACTATTCCATCTACATTTTGTCTCACCTTTTGGGCTGATGAGAATATTTCTCCAAGATTTAGCAGAAATATTCTTACCTTGTAATGGAGAAACTACACTTCCACAATGTGAGTTATAAAAAGAATCAGAAAAACTATTAGATCGTTCTAATACTTTTAATAATTCGATAGCTTCTTTACTTATCCTTTCTTTCGGTAAAACTGATAGTAATTCATATTGTAAACTTCCCCAAAATGGCCAATAAACCCTGTAATCATCTTGAGATTTATTTCTTTCAATTCTTCTTGCTAGTCTTTGTTTAGCCTCAGGTGAAACATAATGAATAATTTGTTCTTCAAGTTTATTATACATTTCTAACGAACAGCTCTGTGAAACTTTTGAAATCAACCGTTTGGCTAAAAATAATTTGCTGGAATGGCCTTGAGATTTTTCAAAGAGTGTTTTATCAAAATCAGCCAGTAAATATTCAACACAAGTATTAAAATAATTCGTATGCAAGTGATACATTGCATCTAAAATAACTTCATTATAGAGATAATCACCATTTCCCATATAACTACTATAAATTTCAAAAAAAATCTCAGGATATTTCGAAATTAGACATTTATTGGTTTCATTTAATAAATGAAGGTAATATCTTTGTAAGCTATCGCGTTCTTTCAGGGTTGGATTGTATTTAGTAGAATTATTCTCGGAATACTTTTTAAGATAAGGCAATAATATTTTGACGATTTGTATACAATTTTTATCTATGTAATTATGCGAATCTTCGTCGAATTCCTTTGATTCACTATAAAATCTATTACTATCATCAGAGCCTTGAAATTTGTCAAGAAATAAACATATAATCTTAATTGTATATGCGTTTATATTTTTATAGAAGTCGTCAAACAAATCTGGTTCTTTTAGATAAGATTTCCAATAATACAATCTTACCTTAAAAAATTCTTCTGAATCATTATGATAATCATTAAAGAAACAGCCCCTCCACTCATTTTTATCATCAGAATTTGCTATTGATGATTTGATAAATTTAATACTTTCAGTTGTGTAATTTGGAGAGATACTACTTAATAAATTAATTACTAATATTCTGTTCTCATCAAACCACTTTTTAAAAATACCCTCTTCCACTAAAAAATTCACATATAATTTATGACTACTAATTACCGTTTGACACAAATGATTTCTATACTCTGTTTCTTGAATCAGCTCTGCTATATAATCTAAAATCTTTTTAGATGGTTCTTGAATACTTCCTAAGATTTCAAAGAAAACATATTTGAAATTAAACCTGACATTATCACTCTTTATTAATCTAGTTCCAAAATTTAAAAAATCTTTTTCTGATTCCTCTAACAATGATTGAAGAAAAATCTGAAATTGATATCGTCTTGTTGGATTCTGTTGTGTTTTATTTCCAAGAATGTCGTTTACATCAGAATTGGTATAGTAATCAAGAATCATTCGCTCTGCAACAAAACAGTCTAGGAATGACTGATGAACAAAAGAAACTTTGTTGGAATGTTCTGTTAACATCCCTTGACTAGTTAGATAACGCAAAGCCCTCTCATTCCCCAGTAGTCTTCTCTTGCTAAATACAGTTTCACCTGTATCCGTAAATAGTTTTACAAATTTTTCTTTTAAATCACTCAGATTATCTTCAATGAGGCTAGCATCGTGACACTTCACTGATAAATCTCTCCACCATTTATCTACTAGATTATATGTACTTGTTATTTGATAGTACTCCTCTTTATTATTAATTTGTTCCCATATGTAGAGATTGCTAGGAGTTCTTAGTAACTGTTTTAATTTATTTGGAAAGCTATGGTATTTACTTCCTAAAATTTCCTCAACCTCATTTTCCAATAATTCATTAACTTCAACTTTATGCCAAGATTCAGTATCATCTTTCGATTTGTTTTCAAATAACGCCTTAATTCCGTTATCATTTTCTAAATCATAAGTTCTGCAAACAAAAATAATTGAGATTTTGTTCTCTCTTTCCAAATTGAGGTCCCGTATCTCTCGAATTAACTCCAAACAAGTCGCAAGTGAACTTTTAGAATTTCTTGCTGTCCATCTTAACGCATCTAGTTGATCTAATATAAGAACAATATTATTCTCTTTAGAAAAAGCGTTCAAACAATAACTAATGCTAGCAGGAAATCCTAATTTCTCCCCCCATCCTTGTGCCGTACCCTCAGGAATATAACAATCTAGTTTTAAATCTAAGTGTAAAATATTACTTTTATTACACCAATCAATAATATTTTCTGTTAAACCGCTTTTACCATTCCCAGCTTTACCGTGAATGATAATTGATTTTCCTTCTTGAATATATTTCTTACATTCATCAAATTGTGTGCGAATTTTTAAACCCGAATCCAATGTTTTAAAGCTATTTTTATACTCATCATTTAAAATATGTATTCTGGGCATTATCCTATCATCACGTGCTAAATTTCTGAATTCAATTTTCTCATTTTTAATAAATTTCTCTAAATCCTGAAATGAAAGCCATCTTCCATAAATTTCACCTTGTAAAATTAAATTAATGAATTTTGACTTTATGCTAGTAGCATCACCAATAAAGTATTGACTAACCTTATCTTTAATAAATTCTTCATTATCTGGATACGGCTCTTGTCTAATAACCGTTCTACTTAAAAAATTTATAATTTTTCGAATGTCTCTTTCCTTAGAAAATCCCAAATACTCAATATAATTGTTCAATAACTTTCTAACTTCCGAAGAAGTGTCAACCTGATACTTAATGAAAGACTGAGCATCATCATTAGTTTTAGCTCTATAAATCAAATCTGAAAAACTTGTAAATGAAAGTGGACTAATCAATGAAACCTTTACTTGCGTGTCTCTTTCTAAATGTCTTTTCCAACTCTTAAGAATTCCCTTTTGATTTAAATCTGCAAGAGACCAACTTTCTTTACTGGCATTTCTTCCTTTACATTGCTGTGCTTCAGTACTCCCATTTTTATATCGTACTAAAACATCTACACACTCTCCTTCGGGACCAATTGGTTCAATTTTTATAGCATCTATTTTTTCAGAAATAATATCAATAAATTTTAAAACAATCCAGTTGAACTCATATTTATTACCTAATTTATCTGCTCTTCCACCTGATTCATAAGGCATATCTGTACCTCTTTTTGATAATTTATTTATACTGATTATACCAAAAAAACACGGCTCATCACCGTGTTTCTGTGTTTATTTCACCAACTTCTTCATCTCATCAATCCGTGCGACGGTCGCATCATATTTCGCTTGGTAGTCGGCTTGTTTGTCGCGTTCTTTTTTGACGACTTCTGGTTTGGCATTGGCTACGAAGCGTTCGTTAGAGAGCTTCTTGCTGACCATGTCCAGTTCTTTTTGCCATTTAGCTAGTTCCTTGTCGAGACGAGCTAGTTCTTCTTCGACATTGAGGAGGTCTGCTAGTGGCAAGTAGATTTCTGCTCCTGTGATGACGCTTGACATAGCAAGTTCAGGTGCAGGAATAGTTGATGCGATTTCCAAGTATTCTGGATTTGTGAAGCGTTTGATGTAGTTGACATTGCTGTTAAAGAAGACTTCCAAGTCGCTATCGCTTGTTTTAACAAGGATGGTGATAGGCTTGCTTGGTGCTACGTTTACTTCTGCACGCGCATTACGAACAGCACGGATTAAGTCTTTGAGGCTCTCTACACCTGTGTGAGCAGCGAGGTCTTCAAAGGCTGGATTCACAGTTGGGTATTCTGCTGTAACGATAGAACCTTCTGAGATTTGTCCAAAGATTTCCTCTGTCACGAATGGCATGATTGGGTGAAGGAGACGAAGGATCTTGTCCAAAGTGTAAAGGAGAACAGAACGTGTGATGACTTTCTCTTCTTCGTTGTCGCTATAAAGGACTTCCTTGGTCAACTCAACGTACCAGTCCGCAAACTCATCCCAGATGAAGTTGTAGAGGATGTGACCTGCAACACCAAACTCAAACTTGTCAAAGTTTTCAGTGACTTTTCCGATGGTTTCATTGAGGTTGTGGAGAATCCAGCGGTCTGTGACATTTCCAGCTTCCTTGTTGACTACTTTTTCCACATTGGCAGTTGCTTGCTCAAGGGTCAATCCTTCATTGTTCATGAGGATGTAGCGAGAGATATTCCAAATCTTGTTAATGAAGTTCCATGAAGCATCCATTTTCTCGTAAGAGAAGCGCACGTCTTGACCTGGTGCTGAACCGTTTGAAAGGAACCAACGAAGGGCATCGGCACCATATTTCTCAATAACATCCATTGGGTCAATCCCGTTACCGAGAGATTTAGACATCTTGCATCCTTGCTCGTCACGAATGAGACCGTGGATAAGGACATTTTGGAATGGCTGACGACCAGTGAATTCCAATGATTGGAAGATCATACGAGACACCCAGAAGAAGATAATGTCGTAACCTGTTACCAAGGTTGAAGTTGGGAAGTAGCGTTTGAAGTCTTCTGAATCGACATCAGGCCAGCCCATAGTTGAGAATGGCCAAAGGGCAGAACTGAACCAAGTATCCAAGACGTCTTCGTCCTGAGTCCATCCGTCACCTTCTGGAGCTTCTTCGCCGACGTACATTTCACCCTCAGCATTGTACCAGGCAGGGATTTGGTGACCCCACCAGAGCTGACGAGAAATCACCCAGTCGTGGACATTTTCCATCCATTGAAGGAAGGTATCGTTGAAACGAGGTGGGTAAAATTCGACCTTGTCATCTGTGTCTTGGTTGGCAATAGCATTTTTAGCCAATTGGTCCATCTTGACGAACCACTGCGTAGACAAGCGTGGCTCAACCACAACACCAGTCCGCTCTGAGTGACCAACACTGTGGACACGTTTTTCGATTTTAACAAGGGCACCGATTTCTTCCAACTTAGCAACGACTGCTTTACGAGCTTCAAAACGGTCCATGCCTACAAATTCAAAGGCAAGCTCATTCATAGTTCCGTCGTCGTTCATGACGTTAACTTGCGGCAAGTTATGGCGTTGACCAACCAAGAAGTCGTTTGGATCATGGGCAGGTGTGATTTTCACAACACCGGTACCAAACTCAGGATCTGCGTGCTCATCTCCAACGATTGGGATGAGTTTATTAGCGATTGGAAGGATGACGTTTTTGCCAATCAAGTCCTTGTAGCGTGGGTCTTCTGGATTAACCGCAACCGCAACGTCCCCAAACATAGTTTCAGGACGAGTTGTCGCAACTTCAAGGGCGCGTGATCCGTCTTCTAGCATGTAGTTCATGTGGTAGAAGGCACCTTCGACATCCTTGTGGATAACTTCAATATCAGAAAGGGCTGTGCGAGCAGCTGGGTCCCAGTTGATGATAAACTCACCACGGTAGATCCAGCCTTTCTTATAAAGGTCCACAAAGACCTTACGAACGGCTTTTGACAAGCCTTCGTCAAGAGTGAAACGCTCGCGAGAGTAGTCTACAGAGAGCCCCATCTTGCCCCATTGTTCCTTGATGGTAGTGGCATATTCGTCTTTCCATTCCCAGACCTTGTCAAGGAATTTCTCACGACCGAGGTCATAACGGCTGATGCCCTCACCACGCAAGCGCTCCTCAACCTTAGCCTGAGTGGCAATCCCCGCATGGTCCATACCTGGAAGCCAAAGCGTGTCAAAACCTTGCATACGTTTTTGACGGATGATGATATCTTGTAGAGTCGTATCCCAAGCGTGACCAAGGTGAAGTTTACCAGTTACGTTTGGTGGTGGAATAACGATTGAATAAGGCTTAGCCTTTTGATCGCCTGAAGGCTTGAAAACATCAGCATCAAGCCATTTTTGGTAACGACCAGCCTCAACCTCGGCTGGATTGTATTTAGGTGAAAGTTCTTTAGACATGTGTTTGTCCTTTCTCTATTGTATTCATTTTATTTTGAATTTGCTTAGCAGCTTCTTCTGCAGACAAATTCGTATTATTTATTTTAAAGTAGTGGTGCAACTCATTCGGTTGATGTTGGGAATTTAATTGAAGGGTTTCAGTGATCTCTAAAATTTCTCTTTCAGATATCTCAATATGCCGTTTCAAGGGCTTGTGCTTCAACCGGTTCTCCGTTCGATTTCGACGTAAACGCTCTTCAAGACTTGTTTCCAACTCAACAAACAGAATCTCTTGATGAAAGTTATCCAATAAATCCTGAATTTGCTTTAAATACATCAGCTGGTACTGATTTGAAAAATCAATTACGTCAGTTAAAATTACTGATCGCTGATTTCTTGCACTTGCTCCAAGGAAAGAAAAAGTGATTCCACGAACAAATTCCCACATTTCCTCTGTATAATCCTGATAGATTTCTAGTGCAAAATCGATGGCTTGATGGTTATAAAAGAGGGTAGCATCTGTCAGTCGAGATAACTCTTGACCAATCGTCATTTTTCCTGAGGCCGGAGCACCAATGATGAAAAGATGCATCAAATTACCTCCCACTCACTTCTCAGCAAACCATATATCAGACTGTCACAGCGGTTCCCTTGAACATCTTTACGGTCTCGGATACGAGCTTCGAGGGTAAATCCAAGCTTTTCCGCGACTCGTTGACTTTGAAGGTTATATCCAAAGCAAGTTAGTTCAATCTTGTGAAGACCAAGTTCTTTAAAAGCTAGAACAATCAAGGCAAACGCTGCTTCTGGTACGTAGCCTCGACCCCAATAGTCTGGATGCAATGTATAGCCAAGCTCTAGCACATCGTCTTCGTGCCGATGGTTGAAATCAACAGAGCCGATGACTTTATCGGTTCCTTTGACGACAATCCCATAGCCAGCTGGGAGATTGTCCTTTTGATTGCGTTCTGGAAGGATATGCTCCAGATAGTAAACCTCATCTTCAAGGGTTTTGACTGGAGGAAAGCCTGCTGGATAGGCGACCTCTGGCAAACTAGCATAGGCATGGATATCTTCAGCGTCAGTCACTGTACGAACTCGTAGGACGAGTCGTTCGGTTTCTAATCGTTCTGGCAATTCAGCTCTTGACATCCTTCTTCCTCGCTTTCTTGATAAAGCTTCCCATGGGATTGACTCGGTCATCTAGATAACGATAAACGCGCTGATGCCCGTCCCCCATAAAGTAAGTCGGCGCAAAACGGTCATTTTTAAAATGTCCCTTATCATCCAAGAGTTCAGAATTAACCAGTCGCTCGATAATCTTGGCAAAGATATGACAGATTCCATCTTCCTCGATAATCC
>OBVT01000312.1_pt1 | contig 12401 bp, 11 predicted proteins | sample 1476231 | NCBI WGS metagenome assembly OBVT01 (sample SAMEA2580031, study PRJEB22360) | human gut metagenome | reverse complement strand
CTTCGTACAGGCGATATCGTTACGGTTGACCAAGATACCAAAGAAATTTCCATGGACGTTTCCGATGAAGAACTTGAAAAACGTAAGGCAGAAACAACCTTGCCACCACTCTATAGCCGTGGTGTCCTCGGTAAATATGCCCACACCGTATCCTCTGCTTCTCGTGGAGCCGTTACAGACTTCTGGAATATGGAACAATCTGGTAAAAAATAAGCAAATCAAAAAGCAAGCCAAAATTGGCTTGCTTTTTTGTCTGTTTCAAAATAGATAACTATCGTGGAGGTAACCCTAAGGCTATACGCCCATAACGACTAATGCGTGTAATCTTCCATGCTGGAGACCAGGTAACCTCAACCTTGACATCCTCAATTCCATCAATTTGTTTCAAACCTGCCACAATCTCGATTGGCAGACTTTCTGCACAGTCACAGGCAGTATCGGTGAAGGTCATAACAACTGTACAAAGGCCAGCCTCATCTAAATGAATCTCATAAATCAATCCAAGATTGTATACATCTAACTCTACATCTGTATCATAAACTTTTTCGAGTACTTCAATGATTTGATCTTCTAATGCTAGAGCACGGTCATTGATCTTGATGTCTTCTCTCATTGCATTCCCTCCATTTTTTGATTGCTCCTATTTTCTCATAATTCTGACAATTTGGCAAGTTTTTCCCAATTCTCTTTAAAGTAAAAAGTAGAGATTGTATCTCTACTTTTTAGTGTTTATTTTGATTTGACAGGTTTATCTGCAAGAGCTTTGACGGCAGCATTAATAGTTTCTGCGTAAAGTTTAGCTCCTTCATCCTGCTTGGTAGTATCACTACCGAAGTGAACCTGGTCTGTTCCCTTCCAAATATCTGGATGATCTTTGGCTACCTGGTTCCAATCTGCAAGTGCAATATATGGATATTTTTGTGCCAGTTCACGTGCATAGCTTGCGTACTGTTCTACATAAGGTTGCGTTTCCTGCGTTGTATCACCCTCGTATGGAGTTACTAGAACAAGCTGATGTCCTTTCGGAAGATTTGTTACCAGTAGATCCAAATCAGCCTTATAATCTTCAGGATTATTAACGCCAGTCGCGATGACTACAATTTTAGGCAAGGCTTTATTCTGACTGTAATTCAGCATCAATGCATTTGCTTGTTTAGTATTTCGACTGACCTGACCATCAATTTGAGCATCTGGTAAGATTTCTTTCAGTCCTTCGGAAGCACGCAAGGTGACAGAATCTCCAATGATGGACACGCCATCAGCTATGTTATAGCGACTTGCTTCTGCTTGTTCTGCCATCGTTTTTGTTCGAGTGATATTAGTTTGAGCTTGATTAAGGCCAGTAACCATCAAATCCGTTTCAAATGCACCTACTTGAGGAGCAATCAGTATCACGACAAGGGTAATCAGAGCAAGTACTCCTGCACTACCAGCAAAGATTGGTTTGATGTGAGGAATTTCTTTTGCCATTCGTAACAATTTGCTGGACTTTCCTGCAATCAAAGGTTCGATCACATAGAAAGAAAGGGTAGCAAAGAGATAAGAGAAGATAATTGTTAAAATCACTGCCGGTAGATTGCTCATCAGCTGAGAGAAGATAATATAAAACGGCCAGTGGAATAGATAAACAGCATAGCTAGTATCTGCTAAAAAGCTAATCACCTTTGGTTCTTCGATTGTCGGTGTTTTATCATGCAAAATGCGTGCTGCAACAATCATCAGAAGCGCAGCTAAACTTGCCAACAAGAAGCCGAGTAAATAGGCAAAGAGATAGGTAAATTTCACAAAGAAGGTCAGTAAGAGCAAGACTCCGAGACCGGCTCCAAAGACTAGCAAGGTCTGCTTCAAATCCAAGGTTCTATTCAAACGTTTAAGAAGTGGCGTCGTATGACGAACCCCTATTACGGTCGCAAGCACACTACCTAAGAAGAATGGATAAACATGAGTCAAAGTTGAGAAGTAGAGTGTTGAGTAGGAGCTAACGATAAAGCTACCAATAAACATAGAAAGGAAGCTAATCATAAAGGTTGCTGAGGAAAGTAGGAAAATCATTCCTCGTAGTTGTCCACTTGTCTTTGCACGTTTGGACAAGAACCAGACTGCTAAACCCCACAAGATATAATAATGAACTTCAACAGCTAAGCTCCAGTTGTGAACAAAGAGGTGAGGGATAAACTGAGATTCATAACTTCCTCCTGTCAGCATTTCATAGAAGTTAGTCATAAATCCTAGAACACCAGCAATCTGACCACCGATTCCTGCCACATAATCTTGACGAATCAAAAAGGTGAATGGCATGATGACAAGAATCATCAAAACAACCGGTGGAACAATCCGATAGAAACGTCTTCTAAAAAATCCTAAGATATCAATCTTCCCTTTTTGTCCAAATTCTTCTAATAAAAGTGATGTGATCAGAAAACCTGAGAAGGTAAAGAAGACATCAACTCCAAAGAAACCTCCTGGGAAAAGCGTCTGAAAGAAATGGTACAAGAGTACCAAAAGCAAACCTGTAATCCTAATCAAGGAAAACCATTTAATACGCATACGAGTATATTCTCCATTCATTAGATTGGCGAGAAAAGCCATCTAACTTTCATTCATAGTACCTTTATTTTATCAAAAAAAACAGAAAAATCCTAAGATAAAACTTAGGATTTATAGTGGATAGCAAGCTAATTTTAGAAATTGCGCCCTGACTTGTTATAACCATATTTTTCAACAAAATGTTCACGAAATTCCAAGAGATTATCATCCATGATAGCCTGGCGAACCTGCTTCATGAGATTGAGCAAGAAGTAGAGATTATGGTAACTTGTCAAGCGGATACCAAAGGTTTCATCTGCCTTGAGCAAGTGGCGAAGGTAAGCACGAGTATAGTTCTTACATGTGTAGCAATCACACTCTGGATCAAGTGGTGTAAAGTCCTCCGCAAACTGAGCATTCTTGACTACCAAGCGACCTTGACTGGTCATACAAGTCCCGTTACGAGCGATACGAGTCGGCAAGACACAGTCAAACATATCGACACCACGGATAACACCATCAATCAAGCTATCTGGCGCTCCTACTCCCATCAAGTAACGAGGTTTATTTTCAGGAAGCAGCTGGGTCGTAAAGTCCAAGACTGCGTTCATTTCTTCATGAGTTTCACCTACTGCCAAACCACCGATAGAATATCCTGGGAAGTCCATACTTACAAGGTCATGAGCTGATTGGCGGCGAAGATCTTCAAATCCAGCCCCTTGTACAATCCCAAACAAACCTTGGTCATGTGGGCGACGATGAGCTTTCAAGCCACGCTCTGCCCAACGGCTGGTGCGTTCGATTGATTTTTTTACATAATCATAGGGTTGATAAAATTGAGGGCACTCATCAAAGGACATCATGATGTCTGAACCTAGATTATTTTGGATAGAGATGGCCTTTTCAGGTGAAAGAAACATCTTAGAACCGTTGAGGTGGTTCTTGAAGGTCACCCCTTCTTCTGTAATATTACGACTATCCGCTAGGGAATACACTTGAAAACCACCGCTATCCGTCAAGATAGGTTGGTCCCAATTCATGAACTTGTGAAGACCGCCAGCTCTAGCAATGAGTTCATCTCCAGGGCGAAGCCACAGATGATAGGTATTAGATAGGATAATCCCTGAACCCATCTCTTTCAATTCTTCTGGTGATTGTGTTTTGACCGTTGCTTGAGTCCCAACTGGCATAAACATAGGTGTTGGGAATGTACCATGTGGTGTGATAATCTCACCCAAACGAGCTCCCGTATGTTTTTCTTTCTTAATCAATCGATATTTGATTGGTGAATCTGACATTTTTTACCTCCGAAGCTGGGAAAGACAGTCCCAGTTCTTACTTTGTGCCTAGGGGCATACTGTATGATTCTATCAAAAAAAACAGGAACTGTCACGAACTATGGTATAATGAAAGAATGAAGTACCCAAAAATTAATTTAAAAGAAGTTCGCCTGCAGGCTAGACAATTTCAAGCCGAGCACCCTCGCTTGTTGCTTGTCTTCTTATTGCCAAGTATCCTCTTGATTCTTTCTAGCTTTATTAGACCTTTATCCCTACTTGATGAAGGCATTCTTGAACAGTCCTTCTTGAACTTTCTAGGGACCACGATTCAGTCTGCTCTCTTTCCAATAGCTGTTGGATTTACAAGTTCCATCATCCTAGCTGGTGCTCTCTTTACTACGATTAATCTTTACAGAATTTCTGAGATAGAGCTTTCCTTTAAAGATAGCTTGTCCTTACTTGATAATCGCTTCTTTACCCAGACTTTTCTAACTCTCTTACTCAAGCGTTTCTATCTCTTTTTATGGAGCATCCCTAATCTTTTTGGAGTCTACTTGCTCTTTTATAGCAGTGCAATGGCTCGTAAATTTGTGGAACTTCATCCCGAATTTCCATCTGTCGACGTGACAAATCCAGATATCGAACACTTCCTACTTACTTTTGCACTCTACTTCTTTGGTAGCATCCTAATCATGATTTTGGGAACCATTATCTATCTGCCACAATATTATGCCTATTCCCAAGTTGAACTACTCCTATGCGATACCCTTGCAATCGGAATTGCCAAACCGAGTCGCGTGCTGCATACCAGCCGCTTTCTCATGAAAGGCTATAAATTCCAACGCTTTGTCCTTGATTTACAGCTACTTCCTTGGTATATCCTTATCTGGATTAGCTTTGGAATCGCAAGTATCTCTATCTTCCCTTATATCTATAGTAGCCAAATCTTCTTCTATCAGAGACTACTTGAAATCAAACGTAGAAAAGTTTAACAGCAGTTATTAAAAACCAGCACCTTCATAGAAAGTGCTGGTTGTTTTTATTTTAATAAGAGGATACTCAAAAGAGTTAATATTGCTGGACCGCCTTGCTTGAGAATGATTTTTTTATCTGCAGTTAAGGCACCATAGGTCGCTGCTCCTATGACAAACAATACAAAGATTGTTACGATTTCTAAGCTATGTGAGAAATAAATTCCATAGATAAGAAATACCCCAATCAAGGCATTATAAATTCCTTGGTTTTTAAACAATGAGGTGACAGATGGTCGTGCTAATTCTTCCTTGTTCATGTTAAAGACACGGCTGGTTGCATCTGATTGGGTTGCCATACTCTCCAAATAAAAGATATAAAAATGCTCGAGGGCAACAAGGGTTGCTAAAATTGTGGTCATGATTGACATCGTTTTCTCCTTAAAATTCTATTTTTTCTAAACCTGAGACTAGTTTCGTCAGTAAAGCTGTCAGCTCTTTCTGCTCAGTAGAGGATAAGATGTTCTCCATCCGTTCCTTCACTTTCAAGTGATGTTTAGGCGGATTGACCAAGAGTTGATTCTTGGCTTCTTGGGTTAATTCAACTAGGACTTCTCGCTGATTGATTGGATTACGCTTACGACTGACATAGCCCTCTGACTCTAAAACCTTAAAATGACGGGTCAAGGCTGCCTGGTCAATCTGTAACTTCTCTTGAACAGCTGTTTGGTTACAGGGTGACTTTTGCAATAAAAACTGCAGAATTTGATAGCGGGTCAAACTAATTCCCAATTGTTTCTCAAAAAGTTGAGTAATCGTCTGATCTACTAAATGGAGCTGGTAGAGTAATTCATTTATTTCTGGCATTTCTATTCCCTTGTTAACATTTGATTTATCAACTATTGACTTATCAAGTATAATGCAAGCTGATTAAAAACGCAACTATTTTGCTTACTCACGAAAAATAGCCTCTTGGTTTCAATCCCAAAAGGCTATGTTTTTTTATATTCTAGATAAAATCCAGCACTAACCTACCAAATCTGCTCGAAGGATTTCTCCCTCTTTATCAATGACAACTTCGATGGCATGGCCTGCAAAAATTTCCTCGCTATCATCATAGTAGAGGGTCAATTCCCCATCTTCGTTGATCGATAGTTCACTCAAGGAAAGAGAGTTGGTGAAATACTCTTCTGTTAACTCCACATCATTTTCATCCGAATCTATCCAGTCTTGAGCTGCTTCCCACAGTTCTTTGACAATATAGTCTTTAATCCGAGCATCTTGGACTTGGAAGGTTTCCATAAATTTCTTTAGATCATCGAAAGAACTTGGAGGAAGACTTTCATCTGCATCCGCAACAAAGATAGCATGAATCTTACCGCCCTCATAAGTGATGAAGCCTTCAAACCAAGAATAGGCTCTATTTAAGGTGAATTCACCAATATCGTCTTGAATGATGACTGGTTTTTGGTAAGCTTCAATCAAGGTCTCTAATCTAGCATCTGTGGATTGGTCATCTAAATATTCCAGCAAACGATAGCAGTTGTTAGCTACTTCCGACATATATGGCTCTAGCTCCATAAAGGGGCGTTTTTGACATTTGATCCGATGAATTTTGTAGGGTTCAAAACTAAATCCCCATCGCTTTTCTTCAAATTCTTCTGGAGTCAGGAGCCATTCCAAACGTCCTTCACGTTCAGAGAATTCCTGGGTTGCGGCATTGACACTAGCTTTAAAATTTACTGACGGTACCTTGCATCCATCTTTTAAGGAGATTGCTCCACTTACATTTTGGAAGGTAAAAATCAAGAGCTCAACAATTTCTCCGCAAAATTCCTCTTCAAAATCATCTCTTGTTTTCTCAAATGGAGTTTTTAATCGGTTTGTCATCTTTATCATCCTTTCTCTCTGATTTTAATGCCCTAGTATTATTTTGTATCCGCTTACATTATATCGTGTTTTAGATTTTATTTCACTTATAAAGTGTGTCATAACAAAAAAAGAAGCGGAAACTCAAGTTCCCAACTTCTTATTATTCTTAGTTCATCGATACGTGTACGTGGTCATAGTGGTTTTCTGTTACGCTACCACGATCTGGCATTGGATTCCAAGTGTAGGCTGGTCCGTATTTGCTATCGTATGGTGCGTAGAAACGTTGTTTCCAGATGATGTAGCTGATTCCACGGCTAGCCATATTTTGGATAGCATAATCTGCAATTTGATCACCGAGAGCTGAACCAACTGGGACCATGAAGTCAATCGCTAGACCTTTTCCGTGGTCACCTGGATCTCCTGGACGGTAACCACTAAATGATGTGATACCAAACAAGTTAGCTACTTCTTCTTTAAATGCAGCTGTTTGTGGTTGAAGACCTGCATTTTCTGATTTTGAAGCTGCAATACTTGCATAATCAGGAGCCGCTGGTGCTGTATAAGTTGCTGATGCACCTTGGCTTGGTTCAGCTTGGTAAGTTGCTGGAGCTGATTGAGCTTCTGTTACAGCCTCAGTTGTTGCTTCTGTTGTAGTGGTTTCTTCCACTACAGGCGCTGCTGTTACAGCTTCTGTTGTTGCTTCTGTTGTAGTTGTCTCCTCAACAGTAGTCGTTGTTTCTTCAACTGTTGTAGTTGGTTCAGCGACCGTAGTTGTTTCCTCAACTGTAGTTGTTGGTTCAGCGACCGTAGTTGTTTCCTCAGTGGCAGGTGCTTCTGTTACTGCCTCTGTTATTGCTTCTGAAGATACTGTTGTTTCTGCTACAGCTTCTGTTGTTGCTTCAGTAGTGGCTTCTGTTGTTTCTGTTACAACTTCTGTTTCTTCAACTGGTTGTGTCAAATCGTCGACTTGAACAGTTTGCTCATCTACCGTTACTTGATTCGTTGTTAAATCTGCTGTTGCACTTGCTACATCAGAACCTACTTCTTGAGGTGTATAAACCTCAACCTCTGTTACTTCTTCATTTTCGTTAACAATTGTAGTCAGTACAGTTTCTGGGAAAATCAAATCAATATTCGTGATTTTGTTCAAGTTTGCAAGGACATTTAAGTCAATTCCCAAAGCCTCTGCGATTGTGCTTAGGGTATCTCCATACTTAATGGTATAACTTGTTTTGTTTTCACTTTTAGAAATATCGTTTTGAATTTGCTCAACTGTACGTGGTGACCATACAATTTCTTCTGCTTGAGTCGCCAAGGTAGGGGCAAGTGATAGAGCCACTGTTGATGCTAAAATAATTCGTTTCTTCATACTATTCAAACTCCTTTTCAAATGTAGTACCTTTCTATCATAACACAAAGGAAAAAGAAAAAAAGCCCTTTGGGGGCTATTTAATAAAACTGTCTAGTCTCTGTAACAAAGCACATTAATTGAAATAGTTCGTATGAATTTTGTCACAAAGCTGACATATTCTCTTTCATAAAGAGAGAGAAGGAATATCCGCTAAACAAGAAATCTGATGATTACAATCCACCGGAGCTCCAAGGAAATTGATACTCTGAATGCCACTATTCTGAGCAAACTCGATATCCAAAGTCCGGTCCCCTATATAATAGGTGCGGTCTGGTTTTAAATGGTATTTGCTGATAAGGTAGGTCGCTGCTTCTGGACTTGGTTTACGAGCAAAACCGCTCTGGCTTGTCAAAATTTCTGTGAAATAAACATCCAAGCCCAAATCTCGTAAAATAGTCAAGGCATTATCACCTTTGTGAGTGTAGACAAATTGCTGAATTCCTTGCTGATTTGCCCAGGCTAAAACCTCGCGCGCCCCCGGCATCAAGATGACCTGGGCATTCTTTTCAGCCAAGCTCTGAGCACGGACTTGATTGAGCCTATCAACATCCAAGCCTCTTTCCTCTGCCACTTGCATTAGTAAATCCTGGACAGAGTATTTCAAGATAAAAGCTCGAACTTTTTCCTTGTCAAAAGGAATGGAGAACAGTGCATAGGTTTCCTCAATCCCTGACAAAATAGCTTCATAGGAGTCCAATAAGGTCCCGTCTAAATCCCAAATAAAAGCCGTTTCTTGCATTTCTTATCCTTTCAATGTCATATAAGATTTGTAACGATAGCGTAGAAAAATCCAACGGAAACCATTATCCAAAAGCGTTCCAGCCCAAATACCAGGCAAACCCCATCCAAGAACAATTCCCATCAGGTAACCAGTTCCAATACGGATGCACCACATTCCAATACTTGTCGCATAAAAGGGAAGTCGGGCATTTCCCAAACCTTGCCAGACAGCTGTATAAATGACCGTCCCCGTTGTCATAGGAGTCCCTAAAAGTGAAAAAAGAGTCACTAAAACACTGGCTTTGATAGCCACAGGATCGCTGGTGTAGAGATAGCTTAGTGGTGTCCCGAGAGCATAGATACTAAGTGTTAAGGGCAACATGAGAAAGAAAGACAACCAAAAAGTTTGCTTACTTAGTCTGCCCACCCTTGCCCAATCATTCTCGCCTACTGCTCGAGCCACCTGCATGACTGTTGCTGTCGCAACACCAAAAGCAGGCATATAGTTGAACTGAGTTAAAACTTCACCGATAGCATTTCCCGCGACTGCCTCCGTCCCAAAGGAAACAACCAAGGCAATAATGACTACATCTCCAGCCCTCATCATGAGACGTTCTCCCGCTGCAGGTAAAGCCAAAGTCAGCAGGTCTTTATCCAGTCCAAACGTCGGTCTCATATATGGAAGTTTTAATTGTGACCACAAAATTACAACCCCGATCAAACGAGACAAAATAGTCCCCCAAGCTACACCAGCTATCCCCATATCAAGGATAAAAATGGCGACACTTGAAAAAAGGATATTTAAAGCATTGGATAAAAAACTAACATAAAGCGGCAGTCGAGGATTTTGGGTAGCGCGAATCAAGGCTCCTAAACTAGTCATCAAGCCCAAGAGAACAATTGATCCACCCACCAATGATAGGTATAAGCCACCACTTTCAGCCACAGCCTGTTCAGTACCCAAAAGACCAATCATCTCTTGACCTGCAAAGATGGACAAGCCACCTAAAATTAAACTCAATAGCAAGGTTATCTTGAGAGCTTCTGTCACATGGTAGGCTAGTCTAGACTGGTCCTTCTGCCCCACACTTTTTGATATGACACTCGAAATTGCTGCTCCCAAGGCAATAAAAATAGCCTGATAAATGGTGATAATATTTCCAGCTACAGACACACCCGAAATGGCGATCAACCCCAGATTAGCTACCAAGTAGCTATCTACCATCCCCATGAGCATCTGCAAGAAATTTTCACCCATGGCAGGTAAAGCTATGTTGAGAATATCCTTATTTTTCTTAAACAATCCTTCCTCCTGATGAAAAGAAACTCAGTTAGTTTCCCAACCGAGTTTACTTCCTCTGTTTTAAAGTCCTAAATAAGATTCTACTGCCGCCTGCATATCTGCCGCTGCAACAGTTGTCTTGTGACGAACTGGAGCTGTTTCAAGGCCATCAACTGCTGGTGGCACTGCCACTCCTGAAATTTCGTGCAACTGAGCCAAAGCCTCAAAGTCGCTCAAACCTGATTTCCCTGTTACAGCTTCTACTGCAACTACTGGGAATTTATATGGACTAGCTGTTGAAGCAATCACGGTCTTAGCCACATCGCCTGTCGCCGCTTGGTATTTTTTATATACGGCCGAAGCAACTGCTGTATGAGGGTCCTCAATATAAGCATCTGACTCATAAACACGCTTAATTTCTGCTACGGTTTCTGCTTCCGTCGCATACTCAGCTGCAAAGAGATCCAGAATCTCTGCATCAAAATTAGTCAACTCATACTGACCTTGAGTGTTCAAAGCATTCATAAGTTCAGCTGTCTTAACCGCATCATTTCCCAAAAGATGGAAAATCAAGCGCTCCAAGTTTGAAGACACCAAGATATCCATCGATGGGCTAGTAGTCACCTTAAACTCACGCTTCTTGTCGTAAACACGAGTTTTGAAGAAGTCTGTTAAGACATTGTTGTCATTTGAAGCACAGATTAACTTGCCAACTGGTAGACCGATTTGTTTAGCATAGAAAGCTGCTAAGATATTTCCAAAGTTCCCTGTCGGAACGGTGAAGTTAACCTTGTCACCAGCCTTAATCTCACCAGTTTTAACAAGCTGAGCGTAAGCATAAACATAATAGACAATCTGTGGTACCAAACGGCCGATATTCATAGAGTTAGCTGATGAAAACTGGAGCTTATTAGCTGACAATTTTTCACGTAGCTCAACATCATTGAACATATGCTTCACGTTGGTTTGTGCATCATCAAAGTTTCCATCAATGGCGATGACATGAGTATTATCACCAGTCTGAGTGGTCATTTGCAATTCTTGCACCTTGCTGACACCGTCTTTTGGATAAAAGACGATAATTTCAGTTCCAGGTACATCCGCAAATCCAGCCATGGCAGCTTTTCCAGTGTCTCCAGATGTTGCTGTCAAGATGACAATCTTGTTTTCCAAGCCATGTTTCTTAGCAGCTGTTGTCATAAAGTATGGCAAGATAGACAAGGCCATGTCTTTAAAGGCAATGGTTGATCCATGGAAGAGTTCCAAGTTGTATTGACCATCAAGTTTGACAAGAGGAGCAATAGCTGGAGTATCAAACTTGCTATCGTAGGCATTGTTGATACAGTAGTCCAACTCTTCTGCTGTAAAGTCATCCAAGAAGGCTGACAAGACAAGTTTGGCCACTTCTTGGTAAGAAGCATCTTTTAATGTGTCAAAATCCAAATCTACCTTTGGATAACTAACCGGAGTAAACAAACCTCCATCTGTTGCCAAACCTTGCAAAATCGCTTGGCTGGCTGTTACGGTATTTTTCGCATCACGCGTTGATTGATAAACTAATGTCATAAATCTCTATCCTTTATCTATAGTCTCATCCATTATAACATGATTTTTCAGAAAATTCTCCCTTTATAAGAAAATTATAGAGTCATTTCTTCTTTTAAAGGCTCTAAATAAGTCATTTCTCTCAGACCTCTACTCTCAAGTCCTTGCTCTGCTATAGCCAGCAAGTCTTTGGAGAACAGGACAACACCAGTTTTTTCCTCATTTGTGAGTTGTTTCTTAGAAAACTGTCGTCTCAAAGAATTGTAGTCACGACCAAAGTTCTCAAAGAAAGGAGCGGTTTCGAGATAAGTTTCAAGCTTGTCTAGATTTACCAACAAACCTAGATGAAAGGCTGCTGAAGCAAAGGTACGGTCTAGCGGTTGCGTACAAACACTACGGAATTCAATCGTCCCTCGAGTTGTTAAGTCTTGATATTGGTAACTACGGTGCGTCTGGAAGTCCTTCTCTTGAGGAACCAGAAGAGTTTCTTTTCCATTTAGAGTATAGGCAGGAATTTCATCAGTAGCCAGGTAATCTCTAGCCCGAATTGGAGAAAAATAGTAGGTTTCCCCATCTCGTTCTGCTGTAAAAATCGCAGAGCAGTCTAGATAATCAAAGAAATCATCCTCATCTTTGAAGAGTTTTGCATTGACACCGACATTCTCTGGATAAATTCCATGCATGGATTCTTCCCAAAAGATATCTCGTGAAATCCGAGTATCCCAGTCTGCTCCCGAAAACTCAGAATTGGCAAATAAGTAAGCTTTTGCTGCTTCAATCTGAGTGAAAGCATT
>OBVT01000311.1_pt1 | contig 12407 bp, 14 predicted proteins | sample 1476231 | NCBI WGS metagenome assembly OBVT01 (sample SAMEA2580031, study PRJEB22360) | human gut metagenome | reverse complement strand
TCTGTATCCAAATAAGGGGTGGCGTTCGTCAAAATACTCTTTAGTCCCGTCTAGAATATTTGCTTCTGTATTCGTTAATTCAGAAAAACGATACCATACCTCTTCATCTGAGTACAAGGAGCAAATAGTGTCTAGATAATCTCTTACAAATTGCTGACAACTTGGTAACAGTATGTTTTGATTAAGCTCTCTTAGCAAGTATTCCCCACGAATCAAGCCGACGTGGTGCAATAAATGGGGATAAACTTTTTCAATAATTTTTTCTCCACTAAGAGCTAGTTGATTTCTCATCTTTCACCTTCCAATTACTATAGCTTGTCAGTTCTAATTCCGGAAATCCTAATAACTCTGCCTTCACCTTTAATACTAAGGGAGAGACATTGTCTGCAGTAATTTCTTCCAAATTCAACCAAAGTGCATTTGCTGAATCATTGCTTCCATCAAGAAGCTCCTGAGGAAGGGATCTTTGAGAGCGTTCGAAATCAAGTACTACATCATAAAAGGCCATGATATGATGTACTGCGAAGTCTTTCCCGTCTTCTTGAACTAGCACATCATAAATTCTAGGGTTTGAATAATGTCTAAGCGTATAGCCTGTCTCTTCCAGAACTTCTCTCTGGAGAGTTTCTGTCAACCCCTCACCGATTTCCTGACTACCACCCGGTAGATCAAATCGATGCTGATAAGGTCCTCTCGTTTTCTCAATACAGAGAAGTTTCCCGTCTTGAAAACAGACTCCATATACACCAAAGTGTTTTTTGATTTCCATATTCCACTCTTTCTAATACTCAATGAAAATCAAAGAGCAAACTAGGAAGCTAGCCGCAGGCTGTACTTGAGTACGGCAAGGCGAAGCTGACATGGTTTGAATTTGATTTTCGAAGAGTATAAAAATCCAAGATTGCTAGCTCACCTTATCCCTTAAAAGGAAAGAGGCTATAGATTTCATGCTCCTTGATATACTTCTTTAGTATCTCCATATTCTCTTCGATTTTTGTCTGGATATCTGTCTCTTCACAAGTTGACTCAGTAATAAATAGGTGAATCTTCAATAAATCTGTCAGGTACAGCAGACGACGTTCCATTTCTGATTCAGGGCTTGGAGCCTGCTCGATTTTTGCAAGCTTTTGCTCCAGGCTATCACCATTCAAAAATCTCTGATGAACTCTCTTTCTTATTTTTTGAGTAGATTCCTCCCCTTGTTCTAATGGAGATAAAAGAAGTTTTTTATAGACCAATACCTGATTTTCTTTTTCTCTTTCCAGATAGGCCAATAAAACCAGAGAGCTGTCAACAAAGGTCCAGGTATTATAATTCCCTTCAAATGGAACTTGTATAATACTCTCTAATAATTTCTTAGCCATTTCCTCTTGATCATCCAGATAAAGTAAATAGGCCAGACGATTCAGTGATTCGAGATAGCTAGCTTGGGTCTTCTTATTCTTTTTTAATATTTTATCTAAATAGAGATGTAGATCTGGATGATTTTCCTCTAGCTCAACTACTTCTGGTAGCTTCATCTGAATTCCTTTCTATTCTCTTTCCAAAAATTTAAAACTATTTTAGTCAACTAATCCAACTCTGCTCGACTGAACAAGTCTTTCATAGCTTCAATATCATCGCAAAATTCTTTAAATTCTAAAGCGAATTTAGCCAAGGTGTCCACCTTGGAAGAATAGGCGCAAAACATACTTCCTTCAGGATCAAAGTCGATAGTATCGCTTAATTCAGGCATTTTTTCCTCCAAAAATACCAAAGCCAAGGATGCCCAATCGTAGCCATTTCCTTCAAATCCCTCCTCTTCTCGAGTGTCAAACACTTCCTGTCTGTATTCTCCATCAGGGTAATAAATGAGCGACCCTCGAACATTTTGAGGATCCTCATCATATACAAGCAGGTTAAAAGGGGCAATTTTTTCATTTATGTTTTCGTAATCTATCATTTCTTAACTCCTTGTTGTATTTGTTAATTATCAATGAAACTGCATAAATCTAGTATGCTTACTAGCTTTCAAAGTTCATAAAGATATCGTGCTCATTATAATAATTTAAAGCATCAACCAAGTCTTGGTGACTTGCATTTGGTTTTTCCTCAAGTGCAACCGAGAGAACATCAAACAACTGCTCTCCATAGTAGACTAGCTGGAGATCTTGCTCCGCTACATCAGCCGAGTAGACATCACGGTCTTCCACGGCATCCGGATAATCTGATACCCAATAGAGCCTTTCTAGTGCCAGTTCTCCATCCTCCTTACCATAGAGGCAAAAATCATCTGAAGAAGACTCGTCCACGCGCATCTGCTCAATTATCTGCTCTAGTGAAAGTTCTTGGTATTTCCGCATCCCATCTCCTTTTTCGTCTCACTCTTCAACAAAGGAATCCAAAAAATCCTCAAAAGATGGCCATTGACCATACAACTCAGCTTTTTCTTCTAAAACATAGAAGTAAACCTTGCCATAATCCTCTGCCCTTAGCGAAAGAGCATAGTGACCCGATCCAGGATCATAAGCAAAATGGAGAAGATCTGTGCCCTTAAATCCCGCGGGCACAGCATCATCGTCAAACCATTTCATAGACTTCCTCATCTCATCAAGTGAATCAAAGGAATTAAAAGGAAAGAGATGATGTTCATCGTGGACACCCCTTACTTGGGGCTGGCCACCGTTGTGCTTGAGATAAAAGTCCAACATAGTTTTTGGCAATTTCTTTCCAAGAATCTCCTCAAATTGTAAAAGGTCTTCTTTTGAAATCGGTGAATCTTCATCAAGCATCCTAAACATGATTACTCCCTTCAGTTTTCTACAATTTTTCTTCCAATACCTTATCAATAAAGTCATAGACGTTTGCAGCTACTTTTTGCATTTCCAAGGAACCTAAAACTCCTAAGTCATTTTCATAAATGCAATCATCAGAATTTTTCTTAATAAAGTAAGCCAAGTCTCCTTCCTGTCCAATCATAAAGTAATCTGGCTCTACTTCCTCAATCTGATAAGTCTCATTACGCTCTTGAAGATCCTCCCTGGCATACAAACAGATACCAGTATCTCCAATTTCATAAGGGTCAATCTCTTTACACTCCGTTAAAAACTGATAGTAGAGATTGGGTAAGACGAATCCAAACTCATCTCTTTTCATAGTTCACCTCCACATATTCATTGAGTATCAACTATATTACTTCAAAGACCAACCACCATCAATAGTCAGAATCTGTCCCTGCATAGCACTCGCTTTCCCACTTGCTAGGAAGAGGCTAACTTCAGCTATTTCACTTGGCTCAATCCAGCGTTTGATAGGTGTTTCACTTGCTACCCAGTCTGCCAGACCACCTGGTTCAAAGTCGGCAGCGGTCATACCTGTCTTAACTGCACCAGGAGCAATGCCAAAAACCTGAAGCCCAGCTTCAGCATAGTCTAAAGCTAATTGCTTGGTAAATCCTGCTAAGGCATGTTTAGAAGAGGTATAGGCGTGCCCACCTCCGCCTGCTAGACTTGAAGCAATGGAACACATATTGATGATGATCCCTCGCTTCTTCTCCAACATTTTAGTCAGATAATGCCGTGTCAGCTCTACCGGAGTCACATAGTTGATCTCAAAGATTTCCTGAATCTCCTGAGCGCTTTGCTCAAGAAGCGGTTTGTAATCATCCAATACTCCCGCTGTATTGCACAAGACATCTACCTCAGGACACCAGTCAAAAATTGGTTCCAAGTCAAACGTTAAATCACGTTGTAAAAAGTAAAAGTCACCCTGTAAATCAGGATTTTCACCCTGATCCACTCCAAAAACCTGATAACCTTTTTCTAAAAAGAGTCGAGCTTGAGCCAGACCAATTCCTGAGCTAACTCCTGTCACCAAAACTCGTCTAGTCATGTACTTCCACCCAGTCTGTCGCTAGAACATCACAGGGAGTTGGACTCCACATGGAAAAGCCTTCGCCTTCACCAGACACGTTAATGAGGAAATAAGGTGTCACTTCCAGAGCCACTCCATTTTGCTCGATGGTATCAAAAAGCTGCACATAGTTTTCTGCTCCACCCCATCCAGTACGTACATATTTCTTTTTTGACTTTAGTCCAGGCAGGATTTCTTCGAATGTCATGTTTTTCTCCTTTGTTATCTATAAATCTTAATTTCATTATAACAAAAAACCGTTTTTCAACGGCTTTTTGACTGTGATTTCTTAAAATGCATTTTTTTCTATGGCAAATCATTCCCTGCTGCTAGGTAAATCTCATACCATTCTTTTCGAGTCAGGTTGACATTACTTGCTTGGCTTGCTTCTATCAAATGTTTAGGGTTAGTTGTTCCTACTACTGCCTGCATCTTAGCTGGATAGCGTAACACCCAAGCGATAGCAATAGCTGATGGGCTCACAGCGTATTTTAAGGCTAGTCGATTTAGGACTTGGTTTAGTTGTTGAAACTTCTCATTGCCGACAAAATTCCCTTTGAAATATCCGAACTGCAAGACTGACCAGGCCTGAATAACCATGTCATTTAATTTGCAGTATTCAAAGACGCTACCATCACGCAAAGCTGCCTTGTCACCTTCCATATTGACATGGAAACCTGATTCAAATCCTGGCGTGAAAGCTGCGCTTAGTTGTAATTGATTGATAGATAAAGGTTGTTTGACCTCTTTCTTCAGTAATTCCATCATCATAGGATTTTGATTGGACACACCGAAGTCTCGAACTTTACCTGATTTGTGCAGAATTTCAAAGGCTTGAGCCACTTGATCAGCTTCCATCAAAGCATCTGGACGATGGAGAAGCAAGCTATCTAGGTAATCAACCTGCAATCGTTGTAGAATTCCGTCTACTGATTCTAAAATATAATCTTTTGAAAAATCAAAATAGGTAAATTCTTCTATGCGAATGCCACACTTGGACTGGATCCACATCTTTTCTCGCAGGTCAGGACGATGCTTTAACACTTGTCCCAGTAATTCTTCGCAACGACCTCCACCATAGATATCTGCCAAGTCAAAGGCATTGATTCCTACAGATAGGGCTGTTTCAACCAACTCCTCAACCTCTTTAACCGACTTGTCACTGATTCGCATCATGCCTAGAATGATTTCGGACAATTCTCTTTTCTCTTGACCAAATTGAATGTATTTCATGGCAACTTCCTCCGTTTTTCTTCATTATAGAGCAGATTGCCACTTTTATCAACTGATACCTTATAAAAGAAAGAGAGTGGGACAGAAATCGGTCATTCGTTAGAATTCGATTTCCTCGTCCCACCTCCGCACAGTTGAGTAGGGCTGTAAAAGCTGATGAAATCAGCATAGTAGAGCCCACTCAACCACTGCGTCTTACTCGACAATCCAAAGACAATTGAGAGGCTAGGACTTTTGTCCCAGCCTCTTTAAATCTTAGCCAATCACACTTCCGTTTGGTACAGCTGGATCAACTGTGAGAAGGGTTAATTTGCCATCATGTTCAGCTGAGAGAATCATCCCTTGGCTGACATATTTTTTCATCATTTTACGTGGTTTAAGGTTGGCAACGATTTGTACTTTCTTGCCGACTAATTCTTGTTCGTTTGGATAGAATTTCGCAATACCAGAAAGGATTTGACGATCTTCACCATCACCAGCATCTAAGCGGAATTGAAGCAACTTGTCAGAACCTTCTACTTTAGACACTTCTTTGACTTCTGCGACACGGATTTCAACTTTGTCAAAGTCTTCAAACTTAATTTCTTCCTTGTTGAGTTTGAGTTCAACTTCATCTGGATTCCATTCTTTTTCGACGGCTGGCTTGTTGCCTTCCATTTGTTCCTTGATATAGGCGATTTCTTCTTCCATATCCAGACGTGGGAAGATTGGTGTTCCTTTGGCAACTACAGTCACACCTGCAGGGAAATCAGCCAAGCTCAAGTTTTCAAGGCTAGAAACTTCTGCTAGACCAAGTTGAGTCAATACTGCACGACTAGTCTCCATCATAAACGGCTCAATCAAGTGAGCAACGACACGAAGGCTAGCTGCCAAGTGGCTCATCACACTTGCCAATTGGTCACGAAGAGCTTCGTCCTTAGCCAGTACCCATGGAGCTGTCTCATCGATGTATTTGTTGGTACGTGAAATAAGTGTCCAAACTGCTTCAAGTGCACGTGGATAGTCAACTGCTTCCATGTAGGTATGATAGTCAGCGATTGATTGTTCTGCCACTTGCGCAAGTTCATTGTCAAAGTCTGTTACACCTTCTACATAGGCAGGGATTTGACCATCAAAGTACTTGTTAATCATTGAAACCGTACGGTTGAGGAGGTTTCCGAGGTCATTCGCTAATTCATAGTTGATACGCCCTACATAGTCCTCTGGAGTAAAGGTGCCGTCTGAACCAACTGGAAGGCTACGCATGAGGTAGTAACGAAGTGGATCGAGACCATAGCGCTCTACCAACATTTCAGGATAAACGACATTCCCTTTAGACTTAGACATCTTGCCGTCTTTCATGACAAACCAACCGTGGGCAATCAAACGGTCAGGCAACTTCATATCCAACATCATGAGAAGGATTGGCCAGTAGATTGAGTGGAAACGAAGGATGTCTTTTCCGACCATATGGAAGACTGTTCCATTCCAGAATTTATCATAGTTAGCATGATCCTCTTGACCGTAACCAAGAGCAGTCGCATAGTTAAGAAGGGCATCGATCCAAACGTAGACAACGTGTTTTGGATTTGATGGGACTGGTACACCCCAGGTAAAGGTTGTACGAGAAACTGCCAAGTCTTCCAAGCCAGGCTCGATAAAGTTACGTAGCATTTCATTGAGACGGCCATCAGGAGTGATAAAGTCAGGATGTGATTTGAAAAATTCGACTAAACGGTCTTGGTATTTGCTGAGGCGAAGGAAGTAAGATTCTTCTGAAACCCACTCCACTTCGTGACCTGATGGAGCGATACCACCAGTTACATTTCCAGCTTCGTCACGGAAGACTTCTGCAAGCTGGCTTTCTGTAAAGAATTCCTCATCTGAGACTGAGTACCAACCAGAATATTCACCTAGGTAGATGTCATCTTGAGCAAGCAAGCGTTCAAAGACTTGAGCCACCACTTTTTCATGGTAGTCATCAGTTGTACGGATAAATTTATCATATGAGATATCCAGTAATTTCCAGAGTTCTTTAACACCAACTGCCATGCCATCAACATAGGTTTGAGGCGTGATGCCAGCTTCTTCTGCTTTTTGTTGAATCTTTTGACCATGCTCATCAAGACCAGTCAGATAAAAGACATCGTAGCCCATCAGGCGTTTGTAACGTGCTAGGACATCACATGCGATAGTTGTGTAGGCAGAACCGATATGAAGTTTACCAGATGGATAGTAAATCGGTGTTGTAATATAAAAATTCTTTTCAGACATAATATTTCCTTTCCAGGCTAATGAAACCTGTTTTTCTAACACTTCATTATACCACATTTTTAGTGATTTTCGATAGAGAAATCCATACAAAAAACAAGATAGACAAGTGTCCATCTTGTTTTTCCTGTTGATTATCTTATTCATAGCGAAGTGCTTCGATAGGATCCAGCTTAGAGGCTTTATTGGCTGGTAAAACACCAAATATCATACCGATACCAGCTGAGACCGCTAGACTAAAGAGGGCGATTGGGATGGATACACCTACTTCGATTCCTGCAATCATGTTTTGAAGAAGAACACCTGCAAGCATAGTCACCCCTGCAGCGAGCAGAAGACCAATGAAGCCACCTAACATGGTTAAAATCATAGATTCAATCAAGAACTGAACTAGAATATTCCCACGTGTTGCTCCTAGCGCTTTACGTAGACCAATCTCACGGGTACGCTCTGTCACTGAGACGAGCATAATGTTCATAACACCAGTACCACCGACAAAAAGGGAAATCCCCGCAATAGCACTAATAATCGTTGTTATGAAGCCAAAGAGTTGTTGAACTTCGTTGAAGGCTTCCGTTGCATCGGCAACCTGATACTCCCCTTGTTGGAGGCCTGCAATCTCTGTCATTTTTCTAGCCAGCTCTGGTCCTAAAGTCTGGGTCAAGCTAGTATCATTGACACGAAAGACAATATTTGAAATCTCATCTGTGTTAAAATTGACCGCTAGAGATGTATTAGTCGTAATCGGGAGCCCTCCAACGCCAAAGGTTTTTGCAGCCTTAGCTTCTTTACTTGCATAAACACCAATAACACGGTAACTGATTTCATTTACTTCAACAATCTGGTTGAGGGCATCTTTTGCTGAACCAAAAAGGCTATTGGCTAGTTCTTCATCTAGGATAATCACACTTGCGAAATCCTTATAATCTTGCGCTCTAAGTCCACGACCTGCAATAATTTCATTTTCGACCGCATCCATATAAGTGACATTCCCACCGGTCATGTTAGCGTGTTCGACCTTTTTATCCTTATAAGTCAAGGTCACATTGGCTGAGTTGGTCACATAGTAGCTATCCACTCCCTTGAGCTTAGCAGCTTCCTTGACCCAAGCTTCTTGAGGTTTTGGTGGTTCAACAATATCTTCTTCTTGTCCGCCAGACAAGGTCAGGGCAGATTGTTTTTGGGTGAAGGAACCATCTGTACTCTTGGTAGGTGAGAAAAAGACATGAATATTTTTCTGGGATTTGGTCAAATTTTTATTGACCTGACGAGACATGGAATCTCCCAAGGCCATGATAACGACAACTGAGGAAACACCGATGATGATACCAATCATGGTCAGGAAGGACCGCATCTTGTGAGCCATGATAGATGAAAAGGCAAATTTCAGATTCTGCATCTTAGTTTTCCTCCTTTTCTACGATACCACTATCAGACGAAATGACACCATCTCGGATGACGATTTGACGTTTCGCATAGGCAGCAATTTCAGGCTCATGCGTAACCATAATGATGGTTTTTCCTTCTTTGTTTAATTCAACCAAGAGTTGCATGATTTGATTTCCAGTTTTAGTATCAAGAGCTCCAGTTGGTTCGTCTGCCAAGATGATAGAAGGATTATTGACCAATGCACGCGCAATGGCAACCCTCTGCTTCTGACCACCCGATAATTCTGATGGTAAGTGATGGCTACGCTCGGTCAGTTCAACCTTTTCCAGATACTCTTCTGCTAATTTACGACGTTTTGATGCAGCAACTCCTGCATAAATCAAAGGGAGTTCTACATTTTGTAGAGCATTCATTTTGGACAAGAGAAAGAATTGTTGAAAGACAAAGCCGATTTCTTGATTTCGAACCTTGGCTAATTGTTTTTCACCCAAACCGGCCACTTCTTTTCCGTCTAGAAAATACTGACCACTTGTAGGTGTATCTAACATACCAATGGTATTCATGAGGGTAGACTTACCAGAACCAGACGGTCCCATGATAGCCACGAATTCTCCCTCGTGAACTTCAAGGTTAATGTTTTTGAGAACTTGAAGCTCTTGATCACCATTTCGATAGCTACGGCAGATATTTTTGAGGCTAATTAGTTGCTTCATCAGTCTTCACCTCTTTTCCTTCTTGCAAGGAAGCTGTCGGATTACTGATGACTTTTGCTCCATCTGTCAGACCAGATGTGATTTCTTGGTTTTCTGCATCTGCATTGCCCAATCCAACTTCAACCTTTTTGGCCTTTTGATTTTCATCAAGAATCCAAACATAGTTTTTATCTTCTTCCATGACGATACTTGTAATAGGAACAAGCAATGCTTTACTCATACTTTTCACTTCGACACTGACAGAAAAACCTTGTTTCAAATCGCCAATTTCACTAGTTACATCGACCGTATATGGGTATTTAGAACCTGTGTTTGAACCAGCTAAGCTACTACTTGCTTCGCTACTGTTCTTTGGATAATTTGAAATATAGCTAATCTTACCATTCCAAGTTTTATCTGGGTAAACCTTTGAAGTAAAGGTAACTTCTTGGCCTACAGATAGATTGGCAAGGTTGTACTCAGAAAGTTCTCCCTTGACCTGCAAGTTGTCGTTACTAACGATATGTACCAATACTTGGCTATTTCCTGTTGGAGATTTTGAAACATTGCGATTGACTTCGACAACTGTACCTTCTACTGTACTCAAAACTGTAGCTGCATCCAACTGTGCCTGGGCTTTTTCAAGTTGCGCTGCCGCGTCTGCACGAACATCACGTGCATCACTGATTTGTGAATCGATAGAAGCTGTAGCTGATGTAGAAGATTGTGCTTGGGTTTGGTCCGTAGCGCCTTCAATCCCAGCTTGAGGGAGCACAGGTGTTGCTGCAGCAGTATTTCGAGCCTCATTCAATTCATTGATATGACGGTCAGCTTTAGCAACTGCACGACTGGCAGCATCATAGGCAGCCTGAGCTTCAGTACTACTATACTTAACAAGAGCTTGGCCTTCACTTACCTTATCTCCGACAGAGACCGAAACCTCATCCAAGTCACCTTTACTAGCGTCATAATAAACATATTGCTCATTTTGAGCTGTTACGGTACCAGATAAGAGAACCGATGAAGCCACTGACCCCTCTTTGGCAAGAACGATTTTTGCAGTTTCGTCTTGTGTTGCAGCTTGATTTGGTTGTCTCAATAGAAGGACAGCAGCTGCTCCTACTACAAGAACTGACGTAACTCCTATAGCTGTAAATAGGGGCCATTTTTTAGCTTTTGACTTCTTTTTCATATCCATACCTCATTTATAAACATATATTAAGATTATAGCACAAGTTATAAAAATGGACAATTGCTTTCTGACTATCCAAAAACAATCGCCAAATCTTTTATTGTTGTGTTAGTTATATAATACAACTTCTTTTTTATTTTTGCAAGCATTTTCTTAAGAAATTTAAGCGTAGCAGATTTTTGCATTGACTTTCAAAAAAAGATAGAATATGACTAGAAAACAACTAAAGGAGCTTTCTTATGAGAGAATATGATATTATCGCCATCGGAGGAGGTAGCGGGGGAATTGCTACCATGAATCGTGCTGGTGAACATGGTGCTAAGGCGGCAGTTATTGAGGAAAAGAAATTAGGTGGAACTTGTGTCAACCTCGGCTGTGTCCCTAAAAAAATCATGTGGTATGGAGCCCAAATTGCAGAGAGTATCCACAAATATGGACCTGACTATGGATTCACAAATACTGGGAACGAATTTGATTATGCAACTCTTCGTAAGAATCGTGAAGCCTATATTGATCGTGCCCGCTCGTCTTACGATGGAAGCTTCAAGCGCAACGGAGTTGATTTGATTGAAGGACGTGCCGAGTTTGTCGATGCTCATACTGTCAGCGTTAATGGCGAATTGATCCACGCTAAACATATTGTGATTGCGACTGGAGCTCATCCTCATATCCCTGCTATTCCTGGTGCTGAACTAGGTGGTAGCTCAGATGATGTCTTCGCCTGGGAAGAGTTGCCTGAATCGGTAGCTATTCTAGGTGCTGGTTACATTGCTGTCGAATTGGCTGGTGTACTCCATACACTTGGTGTTCAGACAGATTTATTTGTCCGTCGTGAACGTCCACTACGTGGATTTGATAGCTATATCGTTGAGAGTCTAGTTCAAGAAATGGAAAATACAGGACTAAACCTCCACACACATAAGGTTCCTGCTAAACTTGAAGAAACTGAAGAAGGCATTACCATTCATTTCGAAGATGGCAGCACTCATACTGCCAGTCAAGTTATCTGGGCAACTGGTCGCCGTCCAAATGTTGAAGGACTTCAACTCGAAAAAGCTGGTGTCACCCTCAATGAACGCGGCTTTATCCAGGTTGATGAATACCAGAACACAGTCGTTGACGGAATCTACGCTCTTGGAGATGTCACAGGTGAAAAGGAACTAACTCCTGTTGCTATCAAGGCTGGTCGTACCCTTTCCGAAAGACTTTTCAACGGTAAAACCAATGCAAAAATGGACTACACGACTATTCCAACTGTAGTTTTCTCACACCCAGCAATCGGAGCAGTCGGTCTGACTGAGGAAGAAGCTATCAAAGAGTACGGCCAAGAAAACGTTAAAGTCTATACTTCAAAATTTGCATCTATGTATTCTGCCGTTACTAGTCACCGTCAAGAAGCTCGCTTCAAGCTCGTAACAGCTGGTGCAGACGAAAAGGTAGTAGGACTTCATGGAATCGGCTACGGAGTTGACGAAATGATTCAAGGTTTCGCAGTTGCTGTCAAGATGGGAGCTACAAAAGCTGACTTTGATGCTACTGTCGCTATCCACCCAACTGGCTCAGAAGAATTTGTAACCATGCGTTAAAAGAAAAGAGAGACCCCTTGGTCTCTTTTTTACTCTAAATCGGCCGTTACAGATTTGTAACCTTTTATTTTAAAAAAGGTTGACATTTATATCTCATTCAGTATAATAGTTACTATAATTTATAGAAGAGGTTAACTATTTTGAAAAAAGCACACATTTACGCTATTCCTGCTA
>OBVT01000306.1_pt1 | contig 12515 bp, 9 predicted proteins | sample 1476231 | NCBI WGS metagenome assembly OBVT01 (sample SAMEA2580031, study PRJEB22360) | human gut metagenome | reverse complement strand
ATCGTAAATATTTGACATAATTTTCTCCTTATTTGATAACGACTGTGTAGTCGGTGTTTTCTGTTATGAGTTGCTCGGCTCGTTCTAAATCTTGAGCATTTTTAAATGAAATTTGTAGGATCCCGTGAATATCTTCCCGGTTTTCCTCGTTAATATGAATATTGACCAAGGAAGTTCCACGTAGCAGTTCCAAAATCCGTAAGATGACATCTTCTTCATCGGGAACGTCAACATAGAGGTCGTAAGAACTGTCTACTCCACCACGCTTATGGATTTCCATGGCCTGACGTTGCTCACGCGCTTGATTGAAAAAGTTCCAGATTTGCTCCTCATCTCCCTTGCTGATGGCCCGGCCAACCTCATCCAAACGTTCCTTAAAATCCTCAATCCGCTCTAGGATTGTCTCGCGATTGGACAAGAGAATGGAGGTCCACATACCTGGCTCGCTTTCTGCAATTCGAGTCATATCTCGGAAACCACCGGCCGCAAAGCGCCTTGCCATCTCATGTTTTTGAGCATAGACCGCGGTCTGCTCCATGAGACTAGAAGCCAGAATATGAGGAAAATGGCTGATCTGAGAAGTGACTCGGTCATGCTCCTTGGCATCAATCTCGATAAAGCGAGCGTGAAGACCTGAAAGCAGATCCTTCATTTCCTCAAGTGTGTCAGGACTTGTCAGGCTCGAAGGCGTGAAGATATAATAGGCATTTTCAAAAAGATTGACATCTGCCGAAACAGCCCCTGTCTTGTGACTACCAGCCATGGGATGGGCTCCTACAAAGCGAACAGGTTTGCCAGCCAAATACTGCTCCGCCGTATCCACAATGGCTGACTTGGTTGAACCAGCATCTGAAATAATGACCCCTTCTTTCAAGTCCAAGTTGGCCAACTCCTTAATGAAAGCAATGGTTTGTTTGATTGGCAAGCTGAGGACGATGATATCTGCCAAGGGAGCAAAACTGGCAAAATCATCTGTTGCACGGTCAATCATGCCTTCTTTCAAGGCGATATCTCTCGAAGCTTGACTGCGATTATAACCTAAAATTTCATAATCTGGATGATCGCGTTTGATACCTAGGGCCATGGAGGCTCCAATCAAACCAAGACCTGCGATATAGACTGTTTTTGCCATAGGAACTCCTTAATAGTTCTTTGTATAGTCTCGGTGTTGGGCTACCGCTTCTTTTAGTTCCTCAAGATTATCTGATGAGAATTTTTCAAGGATTTCTTGCACCAGAACCGTAGCCACAACAGCTTCCATGACCACACCGGCAGCTGGAAGAGCGGTCGGATCACTTCTCTCCACAGTTGCCTTGTAAGGTTCGTGGGTCTCGATATCTACACTCATGAGTGGTTTATAAAGAGTAGGAATGGGTTTCATGACTCCACGAACAACAATGGGTTGCCCATTGGTCATACCACCTTCGAAACCACCTAGATTATTGGTACGGCGAGTATAACCGTCTTCTTTAGACCAGAGAATTTCATCCATGACTTGGCTGCCTTTACGATAGCCAGCTTCAAAGCCAAGACCAAATTCCACCCCTTTAAAGGCATTGATAGAGACAACAGCTTGGGCCAATCTTGCATCCAATTTTCTGTCCCATTGGACATAGGAACCAAGACCAACTGGAACACCTCCAACGACTGTCTCCACAACCCCACCGATGGTATCACCGTCACGTTTGATTTGGTCAATGTAGTCCTTGATTTCCTGTTCTCTTTCTTGGTTGACAATAGAAACTTCAGACTGGGCAGCTCTTTCCTTAATTTCAGCGACTGTCAGATTCTCAGGAACATCTATTTCCTTGCCACCAAAAACAACGACATGGTTGGCAATCTCCATATCCAGCTCAGCCAAGAGGCGCTTGGCTACAGCTCCCACTGCCACCCGCATGGTGGTTTCACGAGCTGATGAACGCTCCAAGGAATTACGCAAATCATCAAAACGGTACTTGATGCCCCCAACCAAGTCGGCATGACCTGGTCGAGGATGGGTGATTTTTCGTTTGCTTTTAAGTCGCTCTTCAATGTCTTCCGCAGACATAATATCCAGCCATTTTTGGTGGTCCTTATTGATGACATCCATTGTAATAGGAGCCCCTGTCGTCTTCCCATGGCGAACACCCGAAGTAAAGATAACTTGGTCGCTCTCAATCTTCATACGGCCACCGCGGCCGTATCCACCCTGACGGCGTTTAAGGTCCTCATTGATGTCCTCAGCTGTCAAAGGAAGTCCAGCTGGAATTCCTTCAATGATAGCCGTCAGACGGGGACCGTGTGATTCTCCTGCAGTTAAATATCTCATACACTCTCCTTATTTTACCAAGTAGTCTTTCATCTCTTCCAGAGAAACTGAGTGAATAGTCGCTGAACCGAGCTCTGGCACCAAGACCAATTTCAAGGTATTGCCACGCGCCTTCTTATCATGAGTCAAAGCCTGATAAAGCTTGTCAACATCCCAGTTTTCATAGTCAACAGGCAAGCCAAATTTCTGACACATATCTGTAATGGACTGAGTTATGCCAGCTGGCATGAGACCTTTTTCCTCAGCAACCTTGGAAATCTGTACCATTCCCATGGCAACAGCTTCACCATGCATGACTTTCCCATACCCAGCCGTCGCTTCAATGGCATGGCCAATTGTGTGGCCAAAATTGAGGTAAAGGCGTACACCATTGTCCAGTTCATCCTCAACCACCATCTTGCGCTTAACCTGACAAGAATGTTCAATCAAAGTCTCCAAATGTTCCAGAATGCTCTCTACAGAACCATCCAGCTCTGTCAAAAGAGCCCACAGTTCTGGATCCTCAATCAAGCCATACTTGATAACTTCACCCATTCCTTCAATCAACTCTCTTTTTCCAAGGGTTTCAAGAACAAGTGGGTCAATCAGAACCCCATCTGGTTGGGCAAAGGTACCCACCATATTTTTAGCAAATGGAGTGTTGACACCTGTCTTTCCGCCGATAGAAGAATCCACCTGAGCTGTCAAGCTGGTCGGAATCTGAACAAAGTGAATACCCCGCATATAGGTAGAGGCTACAAAACCAGCCAAGTCCCCAACGACACCGCCACCAAGAGCCACGATTCCATCGCTACGAGTCAACCCCTGCTTAACTAGGAATTCATAGACTTTCTGAACAGTGGTTAGATTCTTTCTTTCTTCGCCTTCTAAAAAGTCAAAAACAGCTACCTGAAAACCAGCATCTTCTAGGCTGAGTTTGACCTTCTCTGCATAGAGAGAGGCTACATGGTTATCTGTCACAATGACCACTTTTTGCGGTTGCCAGAGTTCTCGCAACCATTGACCAGCCTGAGCCAGACAGCCTTTTTCAATCTGAATATCATAAGGATGATGAGGAATATCGATTCTGATTTTCATAGGAGAGTCTCCTTTTCTTTATTGGTATTTTTCTTTTAAGGACTGCCAAATCTCTTCTGTCGGCATTTCCTTGCCTGTCCACAGTTGAAAAGCTTCTGCAGCTTGATAAAGCAACATTCCCAGACCATTGACGGCGAGATTTCCCTGACTTCTAGCCCATTTCAAAAATGGGGTTTCAAAGGGTTGGTAAATAATATCTGCTACTAAGAGATTTTCTGGCAAGCTAATGCTTTTCGGAACCGGAGAGGTTTGCCCATCCATGCCCACACTAGTGGCATTGACCAGTAAATCCGACTCGGCAATCCTTGCTTGCAGTTCAGGAACATCTTCTAAAGCATACAAGTCCACTTTAAAGCCTGTTTGCTCCTGTAACTTGTCTAGGTATGGTCTTGTTTTTTCCATAGAAACTGAACGAACAAAGACTGAAATCTGACTGACGCCGTCCAAAATAGCTTGCGCCAAGATAGATTTGGCCGCACCGCCTGCACCCAGCAGGGTCATCTTCTTACCTGAAATTGTAAAAGAAGGCAAGCTCTTAAAAAATCCCTTGCCATCTGTATTATATCCAATTAAAGTGCCATTCTCATTGACAATCGTATTGACCGCACCAATCAAGCTCGCTTCGTCACTCAGCTCATCCAAATATGGAATTACCTGTTCCTTATAGGGCATGGACAGGTTGATACCAAACATCTGGTAGCGACGAATATTAGCCACTGTTTCTGCCAAGTCACTCGCTTCAATCTCCCAAGCCACATAAACACCGTTGGTAGCTGTCGCCTCAAAGGCACTATTGTGAATAAAGGGAGAGATAGAATGCTTAATAGGATTGGCAACAACTGCTGCTAAACGTGTATAGCCATCAAGCTTCATCCAAAATCTCCCTGATTTTTTTCATGTTAGCTAGAGAAATCTGACCAGGGGCACTTGCCTCATCTAGACTAGCAAAAGACCAGCTAGAACCCGTCACATCCGCAGTGATACGAGAGACCTTGCCCACCTTACCCATAGAAATAGTTACATATTCCTGTTCAGGATTGAGGGTTTTAAAGCCTCGTGTATAGTTCATCAAGTCTAGCACATCCTGCTCCGTGTGAGCCATTACCGCAACCTTAACAAGTTTTGGATTTAGGCTCGTCAACTCTGACAAGATTTCCATCATATTTTCAGGTGTTTCTTGGAAATTGTGGTAACTCAAAACGAGATTTGGGAAATCCAGCATTTCCTCAAAAACATCCTTGTAGCTATAGTACTCAAAATCAATATAGTCTGGTTGATAGAGTTGCGCCACTTCCTTGATTAGATGGATATATTCTTCTGGAGAAAGGTCGATTTCTCCCCCTTCAGCGCGAGTTCGCAGCGTGAAAACCAACTCACGACCTGCAAATTTTTCAAAAATAGCTGGAGCCACCTGCAAAATCGCTTCCTTAGGCAGATAGTCGGCACGCCATTCAATGATGTCGGCATCTAGGTACCTCGTGGCATCCAGAGCCTGGACCTCCTCTAAACTTCTTGGCATTACTGAAACAATTAATTTCATTTACTAACCTTCATACTAATCACCTTGAGGTAATTACTACTTTCATCTTTTTTATTATAGGCGAAATCTGCTGGAAGACCGTATTTATTTAAAATCTGGTAACTTCTTCCTGCAAAGCCTTTATCAATTTGTTCTGTAAATTTCTGGCGGGATACATTAGCAGCATTGGTACTAGCAATAATAATACCGCCCGGATTTAAAATCTCAAGACTCTGGGAAAGCAACTTGTGATAATCCTTAGCCACAGAAAATGTTTGTTTTTTGTTCCGAGCAAAGCTAGGCGGATCTAGGACAATCACATCATAGGTCAAGCCTTTTCGCTTAGCATACTTGAAATACTCAAAGACATCCATGACTATAAAACGATGGTTGTCTGTGCTGAGCCCATTTACCTGAAAATGTGCTTGAGACAATTCTCGTGAACGTTTGGCTAGGTCCACAGAAGTTGTCTGGCTAGCTCCCCCCATGGCTGCAGCTACTGAAAAGGCTGCTGTATAGGAAAACATGTTGAGCAAGGATTTACCCATAGCCAATCCATCAACTAGACTACCACGAACCTCGTGCTGGTCTAGGAAAATCCCTGTCATCAAGCCATCGTTCATAAAGACTTGATACAGAACACCATTTTCCAAAACAGTGAAAAAGTCAGGTGCTTCTTGACCATAAACATGGGCAGATTCGTAGTCCAAACCCTTAAAACGGATCTTCTCATAGGCTCCTAAAACCTCAGGAAAAACCTGTCTAAAAGCTTCTGAGATAACCTTGCGAATCTGATAAACATAAGAGTTATACCAAGAAAAGACAGCATAGTCGCCATAAAGGTCCACTGTCAGACCACCAAAGACATCTCCCTCTTGGTTGAAGAGACGAAAGGCAGTTGTCAATTCGTCTTGATAGTAGGCACTTCTCTTTTCTTTAGCTTGTCTAAACAGTGCTTCAAAGAACGCTTGATTGAAGGTCACCTTGTCTGTGCTGACAAACCAGCCCAAGCCCTTGTTTTGCTGAGAAAGGTAGGCAGTACCAAGAAAGTTTTCATCTTGACTATGGACTTCTACTTCCTGATCCTTGAGATTGATATTCTCAAGATCGCTGGCTTCTAGTAAAACAAACCCCTTGGAAAGCTTTTTTTCAACCCGTTTGTTGACTCTTATTCTATTCATAGTCCCTATTATAGCAAATTTTGTGACAATTCTCAAAAAAGAAACTACCCTTGCTTTTTTACTCTAGTTTTAAAAAATGGTATACTAATACTAATAAAAACTTAGGAAGTAATTGTGTGAGAATAACAATAAAAGATGCTCTTCCATCGTGGAGGAGCATTTCTTTTTATAAAATTTATCAAGCAAGCGACCAACAACCTTATCTTTTTTCTATCTCTAACAATATCCGTGACAGGTAGTAATGATAGCTAAATATAGCAAGACCAAGCAGGAGGATAAGAGCTCCTACTCCCAAGCTGATGGCAAGGACAGGGGAAAGAGACTGAAGCAAGTATACGCTCACAATAGTTGAAATCAATAAGATAGCACTATAAATAATAATCAAAACCATTGTGACTATACCTTTTGAACGATTCACCAGGTCCGTAATGCTACTCCAATTGGTTGACAGATTTTTCATATCTTTAAAATAATGGTGGCAAGAAAGGCTGACACTGGCAAGAACCCATGCCACAAGAAGGTAAATCATCGAAAGGATAGGCAATCCTAAATAAAGGGAAAGACCAAGTAAAGTCAAGATAGGTAAAAAGGACTGGACAGCAAAGATAATCCAAAATTTCACTTTCACATAACGAGCAAAGTCAAAGGGTAAACTCTTCAGAAAATCAACATTTTCCCTCTCCAAGGATAAGGCAATTGAAGGAAGGCTGGTGATATTGTTATTGACAACTGCTATAAACATTCCTACAAAAAACAAGGGTAACCAGTATCGAGGATGAACGTCTGGAACTAACTGAGAATCTCGGAGTTTGGAAACCAGACCGATCATCATGAGATAAGGAAGGAAAGCACTTGTAAAAAGCACTGTAATCACGCCAGTCCCCTGTCCCAAGAGGGAGAGGTTATAGCGCAAAGCCATACGGAAAAAGCCCTTTTTAGTTCTTGAAAGCCCCTCCTTACTGCGACGTTCTTTTACGACCTTCTCCTCACTGTTAAGTAGGATCACGTCATAAAAATGAGGAAGAACTTTCTTTTTGGTCAGGTAAAGCAAGAAAACAGTTAGAATTATCCAAGCGAGCAGACCCAGGATGGCTTCTGTTGAAAAAGGCTCCACTGCTATTTTGTAAAAAAGATGAATAGGATAAAGAAGAGGTGGAATTTCTTTAGTCTGATTACCTATACCTCTAGAAGTAGACTGAACAAAGAAGACAAATAATAAAGGTATGAGAACCCCTATCCCAATCATCACATTCGCAAAAATAGACTGATACTTTCTAAAAATCGCAGTTTGAGCCAAGAAATGCACTGCCACTACCATCACTAAAGTAACAGAGACAAATAATAAGGCCAAGGACAGCAACATCAAAGGCAAACCCAGCCAAAAAGAAGGTGCTAGCCTAATGTAGAGGACTAGAAAATAAGCTAGGATTGGTATAATTCCAGCTAGAGCTGGCAAGAGAACAGACAGACCTTTGGCAATTATAATCTCTGATTCTTTAAAGGCATAGGGACTATAGGAGGCCAAATCCTTACTCTCATAAAAGACATTGTAAAAGGCAGTGAAAGCCGTTGAAAAGGCAAGCACCAGTAAAATAGCAACCATGGTACTAAAAAGACTTGGCATTTCCTCAAAAGGAAAATGAAAGGCTATATTTATAAACAAAAGTAGCATCAAGAGGCTAGAAAAAATGTAAGAACTTAGGACTCTAGCGGAAACATTTACTTTTTTCCCAGGGTTCTTAGCCTGCTTCTTTCGTAGGTTAGCCAGATTCGCTTCTTTAGATGAATAGAGGATATTGATATCAACTAATTTTTTAATGACCTTGAAACGCATCTTCACCCTCCTCTTTTCTACCAGCAAGGCTAAGGTAGATACTTTCCAAAGACTGGTCTGGGTGGTCTTTTCTCAAGTCCTCTACGCTACCACAATAGATCAAATGCCCCTTTTTCAAAATGGCAATCCGATCACAGACTTGCTCAGCTACCTCTAGGACATGGGTTGAAAACAAGACCGTCTTGCCTTTTTGTGCATGTTCCTTCATCATTTGCTTCAAATCAAAGGCAGCCTGGGGATCCAAACCAGTCAAGGGTTCGTCCAAGACCCAAATATCAGGATCAGACAAGAGTGCCCCGATGACAAAGACTTTCTGACGCATTCCGTGAGAAAGGGTTTCAATAACCTGATAACGGTTTTCAGCAAAATCAAAAACCTTCAATAGCCTATCTAGACTAGCCTCCAAGTCAGAGCTGCTCAAATCATAGGATGAAGCAATCAATTCCCAAAATTCATTGGCCGTTAAACGTAAAAATAAGTCAGGCGAGTCTGCAACGTAGCCAATCTTTCGTTTGATAGCCAAGCGATTTTCCGATAAATCTAAACCGTCAACCAAAATACGACCACTGCTGGGTGAAATGATACTGACTAGGGATTTTATAGTGGTCGATTTCCCAGCACCATTATGGCCAATCAAGCCCATAATCTCTCCATTTTCAATCTGCAGATTGAGATTGCTCAAAGCCGCTTTATCACCATACAACTTACTAACATTTTGAAATTCAATCATGGGCTGACTCCTATCTTTATCTATGTAATTTACTATTATTATAGCGCTTTCATTTTAAAAATCAACATTTTATATAAAATAGTCAAAAACTTATTATTTAGTATTACGCAAACGTTTGAGTCAAGAGATACTTTATGATAGAATAAAGAACAAGATTGACAAGTAAGAGGAAAAATCATGCAAAATCAAACACTTATGCAATACTTTGAATGGTATCTCCCCCACGACGGCCAGCACTGGACGCGTCTAGCTGAAGATGCTCAACACTTAGCTGATCTCGGTATTAGCCATGTCTGGATGCCACCAGCTTTTAAGGCAACCAATGAAAAAGATGTAGGCTATGGTGTCTATGACTTATTTGACTTAGGAGAGTTTAATCAAAAAGGAACTGTCCGCACCAAGTATGGTTTTAAAGAAGATTATCTTCAAGCCATTCAAGCTCTAAAAGCGCAGGGAATCCAGCCTATGGCTGATGTGGTGCTCAATCACAAGGCTGCTGCTGATCACATGGAAGCCTTTCAGGTTATTGAGGTGGATCCTGTAGACCGTACAGTTGAGCTTGGAGACCCCTTCACAATCAATGGCTGGACTAGCTTTACCTTCGATGGTCGCCAAGATACATACAATGACTTCCACTGGCACTGGTACCACTTCACCGGTACAGACTACGATGCCAAACGCCGTAAGTCTGGGATTTATCTGATCCAAGGTGACAATAAAGGCTGGGCTAACGAGGAATTGGTCGATAACGAAAACGGAAACTACGACTACCTCATGTATGCCGACCTAGACTTTAAACATCCTGAAGTCATTCAAAACATCTATGACTGGGCTGACTGGTTCATGGAAACGACTGGTGTAGCTGGTTTCCGCTTGGATGCCGTTAAACACATTGACTCTTTCTTCATGCGCAATTTTATCCGTGATATGAAGGAAAAATACGGTGAGGATTTCTATGTTTTTGGTGAATTTTGGAATCCTGACAAGGAAGCCAATCTAGACTATCTTGAAAAAACGGAAGAACGATTCGACCTTGTTGATGTTCGTCTCCACCAGAATCTCTTTGAAGCCAGTCAAGCTGGCGCAAACTATGACCTTCGTGGTATTTTCACAGATAGCTTGGTTGAACTCAAACCTGACAAGGCTGTGACTTTTGTCGACAACCACGATACCCAACGTGGTCAGGCTCTTGAGTCTACTGTTGAAGAATGGTTCAAACCAGCAGCCTATGCCCTCATTCTATTACGCCAAGACAGCCTTCCATGTGTCTTTTACGGAGACTACTATGGGATTTCAGGTCAGTATGCTCAACAAGATTTCAAAGAAGTCCTTGACCGCCTCCTAGCCATCCGAAAAGATTTGGCTTATGGAGAACAAAATGACTACTTTGATGATCCAAACTGTATTGGTTGGGTACGTTCAGGTGCTGAAAATCAATCCCCAATCGCAGTCTTGATTTCAAATGACCAAGAAAACAGCAAGTCTATGTTTGTCGGCCAAGAATGGGCTAACCAAACCTTTGTAGATATACTTGGAAATAACCAAAGTCAAGTTACAATTAATGAGGAAGGTTATGGACAATTCCCTGTCTCAGCTGCTTCGGTAAGTGTTTGGGCAGCCAATACAATCTAATACTCTTCGAAAATCAAATTCAAACCGCGTCAACGTCGCCTTGCCGTACTCAAGTACAGCCTGCGGCTAGTTTCCTAGTTTGCTCTTTGATTTTCATTGAGTATATTAGCAAATAATAACCAAGCCAGGTCCAATCAGATTTGGCTTTTTTTCATTCACAAAAAGACCTACCCAAATGGATAGATCTTTACTTGATTACAATTTACCTGCTACTGCATCCAACAATTCTTGGATCTTAGCTTGGTTGCTTCCTCCTGCCATAGCCATATCGGGTTTACCACCACCACGTCCATCGACGATTGGTGCCAATTCTTTGACAAGGTTTCCTGCATGAAGGTCTTTTGTCTTACTTGCTACAAGGACATTGACTTTGTCACCGATAGCGGCAACTAGGACAAGAAGATCAGAGTAGTCTTTTTGTTTCCAGTTATCTGCAAAAGTACGAAGGGCACCGGCATCTGATACAGACACTTGACTAGCAATGTAACGGTGACCATTGACTTCCTTAACGTCCTTGAAGATATCGCCTGCGGCTGCAGCTGCGGCCTTTTCTTTCAACTCAGCATTTTCTTTTTGAAGTTGACGAAGTTGTTCTTGAAGTCCTTCTACCTTGTGAGGTACTTCTTTAAGTTGAGGTGCTTTCAAGGTTGCTGCGACAGCTTTAAGAGCGTCTTCTTGTTCACGGTAGGCTTCAAAGGCTTCCTTACCAGTCACTGCCAAGATACGGCGAGTTCCTGAACCGTTCCCTTCTTCTTTGACAATCTTGAAGAGTCCAATCTCAGAAGTGTTACCAACGTGGGTACCACCACAAAGCTCGATAGAGTAGTCACCGATAGTAACAACACGGACTTCTTTACCGTATTTCTCACCAAAGAGAGCCATAGCTCCCATTTCTTTAGCAGTGTCAATATCCGTTTCAACTGTCTTCACTTCAAGAGCTTCCCAGATTTTCTCGTTGACTTGCTGTTCAATAGCACGCAATTCTTCAGCAGTTACTGCTTGGAAATGAGTAAAGTCAAAGCGAAGGAATTCGACTTCGTTAAGAGATCCTGCTTGTGTCGCGTGGTTTCCAAGGATATTGTGAAGGGCAGCGTGAAGCAAGTGAGTTGCAGTGTGGTTTTTCATGACACGGTGACGACGATTGCTATCAATTGCCAAGGTATATTCTTGGTTCAAGGCAAGCGGTGCAAGGACTTCAACTGTATGAAGAGCTTGTCCGTTTGGAGCTTTTTGAACATTGGTCACAGTAGCCACAACTGAACCAGCCTCATCCAAGATTTGTCCGTGGTCAGCTACCTGTCCACCCATTTCAGCGTAGAATGGCGTTTCCGCAAAGATAAGTGAGGCAGTTCCTTCTGAGACAGCTTCTACTTCTGCATTGTCAGCCACGATAGCCACCAATTTAGAAGATAATTGGCTAGCATTGTAGTTGAAGACACTTTCTACAGTGATGTTTTGAAGGGTTTCATTTTGCATACCCATTGAGCCACCCTTGACAGCTGAGGCACGCGCGCGTTCTTGCTGTTCTTTCATGGCTGCTTCAAATCCTTCACGGTCCACAGTCATACCAGCTTCTTCAGCGATTTCTTCAGTCAATTCAACTGGGAATCCATAAGTGTCATAAAGTTTGAATACATCTGAACCAGCAATGACAGATTGACCTTTTTCTTTCAAGTCTGCTACGATGCCTTGGGCAAAGTGTTGACCTGAGTGAAGGGTACGCGCAAATGATTCTTCTTCGCTCTTAACGATTTTTTCGATAAAGTCGCGTTTTTCAAGCACTTCTGGGTAGTAGCTTTCCATGATCTTACCAACGGTTGGAACAAGTTTGTAAAGGAAAGGCTCGTTGATTCCCAATTTTTGACCATGCATAGACGCACGACGGAGCAGACGACGAAGGACATAACCACGACCTTCATTTCCTGGAAGGGCACCATCACCGATGGCAAATGAGAGTGAACGGATGTGGTCTGCGATAACTTTAAAGCTCATGTTGTCGCCATCTTGGTCATAGACCTTACCAGACAATTTCTCCACTTCACGGATGATCGGCATGAAGAGGTCCGTTTCAAAGTTGGTCTTAGCCCCTTGGATAACCGCTACCAAACGCTCCAAACCAGCGCCCGTATCAATGTTCTTGTGTGGCAATTCCTTGTATTCGCTACGAGGAACAGCAGGGTCTGCGTTAAATTGTGACAAAACGATGTTCCAGATTTCGATGTAACGGTCGTTTT
>OBVT01000301.1_pt1 | contig 12915 bp, 8 predicted proteins | sample 1476231 | NCBI WGS metagenome assembly OBVT01 (sample SAMEA2580031, study PRJEB22360) | human gut metagenome | reverse complement strand
GATCTTCTATTGAAGGTTTTGTACGTATCAATGAGTCAGATATGTACTTGTACCCTGACTTGGATACATGGACAGTCTTCCCTTGGGGCGATGAAAATGGAAGTGTTGCAGGTTTGATCTGTGATGTCTATACAACAGAAGGTGAACCATTTGCGGGTGACCCTCGTGGCAATTTGAAACGAGCTCTTCGTCACATGGAAGAAGTTGGATTCAAATCTTTCAACCTTGGTCCAGAGCCAGAATTCTTCCTATTTAAGTTGGATGAAAATGGTGACCCAACACTTGAAGTGAATGACAAGGGTGGCTATTTTGATTTGGCACCTACCGACCTTGCGGACAATACACGTCGTGAGATTGTGAATGTCTTGACCAAAATGGGATTTGAAGTAGAAGCCAGTCACCACGAGGTTGCGGTTGGACAGCATGAGATTGACTTTAAGTATGATGAAGTCCTCCGTGCTTGTGATAAGATTCAAATCTTTAAACTTGTTGTTAAAACTATTGCTCGCAAACACGGACTTTACGCAACCTTTATGGCGAAACCAAAATTTGGTATTGCCGGATCAGGTATGCACTGTAATATGTCCTTGTTTGATGCAGAAGGAAATAATGCCTTCTTTGATCCAAATGATCCAAAAGGAATGCAGTTGTCTGAAACGGCCTACCATTTCCTTGGTGGTTTGATCAAACATGCCTACAACTATACTGCTATCATGAACCCAACGGTTAACTCATACAAACGTTTGGTTCCAGGTTATGAAGCGCCTGTTTACATTGCTTGGGCTGGTCGTAACCGTTCGCCGCTTGTGCGCGTGCCTGCTTCACGCGGTATGGGAACTCGTCTTGAGTTGCGTTCAGTGGATCCAATGGCCAACCCATACATCGCTATGGCGGTTCTATTGGAAGTTGGTTTGCATGGTATTGAAAATAAAATCGAAGCACCAGCTCCTATCGAAGAAAATATCTACATCATGACAGCTGAAGAGCGTAAGGAAGCTGGTATTACAGACCTTCCATCAACTCTTCACAACGCTTTGAAGGCTTTAACAGAGGATGAGGTTGTCAGAGCAGCTCTCGGAGAACACATCTATACTAGCTTCCTTGAAGCCAAACGAATCGAATGGGCAAGTTATGCAACCTTCGTTTCACAATGGGAAATTGATAATTATTTAGACCTTTACTAATATAGAAGAAAGATTGCCTGAGTTCAAGCAGTCATACAGAAGTCTAAGCCAACGAATACCTATAACCCCTAAAATAGCGATTTCGGTCGCTATTTATTTTTCGAAAAATCCTCTTGATTCTTTTTTAAATTAGATTTATCATCAGACGTGTAGAAGAAAATCAAGGAGTCACTATAGAAAAATTCAATTTCGAAAACAATATCGGGCAAGAAAACGAACTGCCTCAAATCGAAATCTACAAGCTCACTAACTTTTGCAAGCTTCAAAATTACACATCTGTAAATATTTTTTGAAAGATATATTTGAAGCTATAGTGGATTGAAACTAGAATAATACACTACAGCTGCTAAAACATTTCTGGCAATTGATTTAACTTTCCTAATCGATTTGTTCACATCTTATTTCAATCTACTATATTATCCCGATAAATGATGATGACAATCGTTTTGTTTATGCTTGTCGATTTTTGAATCCTGAACGAGCGGAAAAATAATTCTGCCGAGGTTGCTAAACAAAAAAATCCTGAAAATATTGAATTTTAGGACGAATAACTATAAGCAGAAAAGGTGGAGATTTCGAATATTCGGTTTGAAGTAAAAAAATGAACTACCTACAATCTCATCAACAATAAACCTATTTCAACCCCATTCTCTATAGGCGTATTTTTACACCTTTTTATATACTTGAAGCACATAAGAAACATTATGAGAAGTTCGCTGATGGAAGTATAAAAGAGTTTAAACATAATATACCTAAAGGATGGGCCATAGTTTATTTACCAGATATTTGTGCATTAGAGGACGGCTCAATAAAAAGAGGTCCTTTTGGTAGTTCTATAACAAAGTCAATGTTTGTTCCAAAAGGAGAACATACATATAAGGTTTATGAACAAGGTAATGCTATAAGAAAAACTATAGATTATGGAGACTATTGGTTAAAAGAGAGTGATTATATACGTTTAAAAAATTTTTCAATAAAAGCAGGAGATATTTTAATATCTTGTGCAGGTACTATTGGAGAAATCTTTCAAATACCTTCAAATTATTATAATGGAGTTATAAATCAAGCATTATTAAAACTTACGTTAAACTCAGATATAATAGATTCACAGTATTTTAAATGGATGTTTACGAGTTTGATTAATACACTAAAAGACCATTCTATAGGTTCAGCGATAAAAAATTTAGCTTCAATAAAATTTTTAAAATATGAAGTTCCTATGTTATTGCCTCCGCTAGCTGAACAACAACGAATAGTAGAAGTAATCGAATCAGCTTTAGAAAAAGTAGATGAATATGCTGAAAGTTATAATAGACTAGAACAGCTAGATAAAGAATTTCCAGATAAACTAAAAAAATCTATTCTTCAATATGCTATGCAAGGAAAATTAGTTGAACAAGACCCAAATGATGAATCAGTCGAAGTTTTACTTGAAAAAATACGAGCAGAAAAACAAACACTCTTTGAAGAAGGCAAGATTAAAAAGAAAGATTTGGACATTTCTATTGTTTCCCAAGGAGATGATAACTCTTATTATGAGCAGTTACCGAGAAACTGGATGTTTTCAACTCTAGATAGTGTCTCCAATCTCTACACTGGAAATAGTATTAACGCTACTGAAAAGAAAAAATATTTTTCTGGAGTAGATGGGATTAATTATATTGCAACCAAGGATGTCAATTTTGATAATACTATTAATTATGATAACGGCATTAGAATTCCCGATAACTATTTGTCAAAATTCAAAATTAGCTATTTCAATTCTGTATTGTTGTGCTTAGAAGGTGGTAGTGCTGGACGCAAAATAGGATTGTTGAAACAAGATGTCTGCTTTGGTAATAAGTTGTGTAATTTATCATTTTACTACGGAGAAAATAAATTTCTTTATTATTTTCTTCAAAGTCCACAATTTTTAAGTGATTTCCAAAAAAATAAATCTGGAATAATTGGAGGTGTTAGTATTAAAAATTTAGGTAATATCCCTATTCCTATATTACCCATAAACGAACAAAATAGAATCACTCAGAAAGTTGAGAAACTTTTTGAAAAAGTAAATCAATTTTAGCGACAATTCTCTTTTGTTCTAAAACTGAAGGAATACCTATTATTTTAGATTTTAGATACGAATAATGTCGAGCATAGCCCCTGTTCCTAACAAATAATAGCGTATAGTCTAAGTGGTATTTTAAAAATTTTGCAGATAAGTAAATTGGAGACAGAATTTTTACTCCGTCTGCACCAACAACAAAAGGGAAGTCTATAATCTTAAGATTTCTTGTATGGTCACCAAATATTACAACGTCTGTTTTATAGTCTAGAATCTTAGAAAAATTATTAGAAAATCCTTCAACTAATATTTTAGATTGACTAACTACTGGAATCTTGCCCTCTTTTACAATTTCAGACTGTTTTATTTGATAAGGCTTAGCTGAAATAGTTGTTACAATTTTTTCTAAAGGAGCTAGCAACCAAGTTGATCTTCTTGGAAAATCTATTTCAATTTTAATGTTATTCAGATAATAAGAGCCATAATCACAAAAAATAGCAGATAGTCGATTTGACCACCTGTTATTTTTTTACCAATTAACAATTTTATCTACAATATTTTGTTGTTCGGTAGCTGTTTTTCTTAGATAAATTCGAGTAGTTTCTATACTTTCATGTCCCATCAAATCTGCTAGTAAAGCAATATCGTTATACTTCGCTAAAAAATTCTTAGCAAATAAATGCCTAAAAGAATGAGGGTAAATTACTTTAGGATTCATTTTGTATTTATCAGCATAATTTTTTAACTGTTGAGCAACTCCTCTTGCTGTAATTGGTTCATTAAATTTATTCAAAAATAAATAACCACTTCGGCGATTTTCTGATTCTAACCAACTAAGACAACTATTTCTTAATTTTTTAGGAATGTACAGTCTACGAATTTTACCACCTTTTGAGTAAATGTCAAAATAACCGATTTCTACATGCTCTACTTTTAGTTTAATAAGTTCACTTACACGAGCCCCAGTTGCACCTAAAAACCAAACAACAAAATGCCATTTTAAAATACCATCTTTTTTCAAACTACGTTTAAGAAAAAGGTAATCAGCATGGCTAATGACATCTTCTAAAAACGGTTTTTGCTGTACTTTGACAAATTTTAATTTCAAATCATCGTGGCCAATAAAAGACAGATATTTATTTACTCCTTGTAGTCGCAAATTGACAGTTTTAGGTTTAAAATTGTCTAATAAATATCCTTTGTATTCAAATAATTCTTCCATTTTGAGTTCGTAATTCTCCAAGAAAAATCGAACACCATAAAGGTACGAACGCACAGTATTTTCAGCTAAACCAGCTTTCTTCAAATGTAATTCAAAATCTTTCAACGTAAAACTCCTATCTTATGTTTGATAGAAATTCCACCGCACGTAAAACTATTATACTAAATTAGTGCGTCAATATGGGCGAAAGATTGTTCGATTTTATCAACGATTCTAGTTTGTTCGGATAGTGGGGGGAGGGGGATAAGAATAGAAGCAACTTTATCACTATTTAAGTTTTTTACAACAGCTCCACTAATTAGAGATAGAAATTGAGAATAAACTACATTTGATGAAAGAATATAGAATAGGTAATCTTTATTTAATGAGTTTTCATAGTTCGAAATAGCCAACCATCCATCGTGTATTGCACCATCAACATTCAAAATATAAGGTCTACCAAAACTCATAGAATTAGTTAACAAAAATGTACCTTTTTTTACAAATCTAGTTTTGTTAAGCCCTGATTTTTTAATTTTTTCTTTAACATTATTTATATACTTTTCACCCTTTTCGGTATCACCTATTTTTATCCAATTTATTCCATCTACTTCAGAAGTAAGATAATCTTTGATTGGTCGTGGAGAGCCACCTCTGACAATTTCAACCAATGTAGAAAACCTCACCCACTCCCAACTTTCTGGTATTTCATAAGGCACTTCCTCATAATAAGAGTTATCATCTCCTTGGGAAACAATAGAAATCTCCAAATCTTTCTTTTTAATCTTGCCTTCTTCGAAGAGTTTTTGCTTTTCTGCTCGTATTTTTTCAAGTAAAACTTCGACTGATTCATCATTTGGGTCTTGTTCAACTAATTTTCCTTGCATAGCATATTGAAGAATAGATTTTTTTAGTTTATCTGGAAAAATTTTATCTAACTTTTGTAGTTGATTGTAGCTTTCAGCGTAAATTTCAACCTTTTTCAAGGCTCGTTCAATTTGAGCAACAATCCGTTTTTGTTCGGCGAGGGATGGAAGGGGGAGGAGAGTTTCCTTTAACATTTTTTGAGTAACTTGAAAAATTGTAGTTGTGTTTGCATCGTCAAGCTGACTTCTGAAATGACTTGATTGAAAAAAATAGTTCATAAAAGTAGAGGAAACGGATATAGGACGAATTACTGACATAAATGCACCAAAACTCGTTTTCGTCTTTAAATTTCCGACAATAGCTGTCTTTCCGACAAGTTGCTTACTACCACTTCTAACAGCCATTAAAATATCATTTTTGTTTAGCCACTCATTTTCCTTTATTATTGTTTTTTCAGATACAAAGGCTAAATCTAGTGTGCTAATTTTCCCGTTTTTAATATTATTAGCCTTATAGATAGGTATTCCTGTTTCTTGAACTTCACTCGGTTTAAAAGTCAGCCCAATATTTGTAGTACAAATATTACCAACCCTCACCCACTCCCAATTCTCAGGAATATCATAAGGAACATCAATTTCTTGAACACTTCCATCAGCGAACTTCTCATAATGTTTCCCATCATCACCACGAAATATCTCGGTTTCCTTTTTATCTCGTTTGATTTTTCCTTCACTGATGAGTTTTTCTTTTTCAGCTTTAATTCTCTTTAACAATTCACTTGCAGGTTCGTCATTGGGATTTTGCGGCACTAATTTCCCTTCCATCGCTCTTTGGAGAATACTTGCTTTAAGTTGTTCTGGTGTCATTATTTGTCCTCCAACAACTGCAAAATATCAGCTAATACATTATCAATCTTATGATTTAAAGTTGCTCTTTCCGCTTGATAATTCTGAATCAACTCAAAGGGATTTAAGATTTCCTCTTCCTCTTTTGGAAAACCACACTGGTCTAAATTATAATTCAACTCAGCCAATTCACTAGGTGTAAATGATTTAGATTTGTAGAACTTACCTTCCAGAATCTCTTCACGATTTTTCCACCAGTCACGAACAGGATTGAAGTGTTCTGACTTCATCGGTTTAGTTTTCGAGAAATTTTTATAACCATCTGGCATATCTAAACGATAAAACCAAGTTTCTTCTGTTTTCTTTGTTTTATCAAAGAAAAGAATGTTCGTATGGATTCCTGTATACGGTGCAAAGACACTATGAGGCAACCTAATAATCGTATGCAAGTTGAACTCATCTACCAGTTTTTGTTTCAAGCGAGTTTTTACACCTTCACCAAATAGAAAACCATCAGGTAAAATAACTCCAACACGACCATTTTCTTTCAAACGATACATAATGACAGCCATAAATAAATCAGCCGTTTCAGAACTCCGTAATTCTGCTGGAAAGTTATTTTTTATTGTTTCTAATTCTGACCCTCCAAAAGGTGGATTCATCATAATAATGTCAAATTTTTCATCATCCGTATATTCACGAACATTTTTCTCCAAAGTATTTCCATGAACAATTTTAGGGTCATCAATTTCGTGAAGAAACAGATTTGTAACTGCTAAAAGATGAGGAAATGCTTTCTTTTCAATACCAAAAACAGCTGTATTATATTTTTTGGTATCTTCACTAGTTTTACGTTGACTACTTAAACGGTTCAGAGTCGAAGTCAAGAAGCCTCCTGTTCCGCAAGCAAGGTCTGCCATTGATTCTCCAAGTTTTGGGTCAAGAACTTCGGCAATAAAATCAGTCGCTGCACGTGGCGTATAAAATTCTCCTGAGTTCCCAGCATTTTGAATATCTTTAAGAATTTTTTCGTAAATATCATTAAACGAATGACGATCTTCAGGGCTATTGAAATCAACTTCATCAATAACATTGATGACTTGGCGTAACAAGACGCCATTTTTCATATAGTTGTTCGCATCTTCAAAAGCTGATTTAACAATCGTTTTTCGAATAGGCATATTTGAAGTTATTTCAAGCTCTTTCAACTCTTTGAATAACTTGTTATTGACAAAATCAAGTAATTCATCGCCTGTCAATACCCGTTCCCCATTTTGAGCATGAGCCCAATTTCGCCATTTTAATTCCTCTGGGATAATTGACTCATACTCGTCTTCTTCTAATTCCCAAACCATTTCACGGCTATCATAAATTTTTAAGAATAATAACCAAGACATTTGCTCAATACGTTGAGCATCACCATTAACACCAGCATCGTTTCGAGTGATATCTTGAATTCTTTTTACAAATGATGTAATTGACATACTTTCCTTTCATTAAGCTACTGTAAATAGCTCTTGCTCCAATTCTTTAATTGCTTGTAAATATCGTTTTTTATCTCCAAAATAAGTATTGATGATTTTGAAGGTTCCACCATATATCTGAAATTCTGGAAGTTTTAATGTTTCAATGCTTTCGAGTTCTCCAATACCTTTATCCATGTATTTGTCCAGTAAAATTTCCAAAACAGCACGCGCTTCCTCACTATATTTATATAAATATCCGCTTTGTTTGAGTTTATTGATACGTTCTGTTTTGGTTAATTCTTTTTGACCATAGGCAAGTTTTAGGAGTAAATCAAAATCATCGATTTCTTGTTCTGATATTCCCTCCGACTCTCGAATAGCATCTAGATAAACTCCTTTTTTATAAAGTTCGTCTAAGATAAGCTTCTTTTTATCTGCCGTATGCCAAACTGTAATAAAATCGTTCAAAGTGGCGTAGCTACCTAAGATATTCTTCCGAGTGTAGTCGGTCAGGCTTTCGGTAATCAGTTTCCCGTTTTCGTCCAATACTTGAACAGTCGAATTAAGAATGGTAACCTGCTTATCTCTAACGATATATTTTTCTATTGGGTCACCACCTTCGTTTACAAAACCAGGTGTAGTACCATTATTTGTTTTTGCGCCCGTTTCCAGAACCTTCACTGGTTCACCATCAAAATCAGGGTCAGCAAACAAATTGGTAACATTTCGAAAATCAATAATCGTAAAAAATTCTTTCCCCTTTTGAGGATAAAGACGTGTGCCACGACCAATAATTTGTTTAAATTCAGTCATGGATTGGATATTAGAGTCTAAAACAATCAAACGACATGTTTTAGCATTAACTCCTGTCGTTAATAATTTAGACGTTGTTACAATAGCGGGAAAATTAGAATTGACATCCATAAAGTTATCCAGTTGAGCTTTTCCTTCAGCGTTGTCACCAGTTACTTGCATGACATAACGATAGTCTTCTTGGACTAAGTCTAGATTCTCTTTTACAAGTGCAGCACGCATTCGCTCGGCATGGTCAATATCAACACAAAAAACAATTGTTTTATCAAATCGTGCATTGTTTTGCTTCATATAATCAGAAACAAACTTGGCAACTCTTTGCGTTCTATCATCAATGACAATGGTTTTGTCAAAATCTTTTCTGCCGTAGTACCTATCTTCTATTAATTGTCCGTTAGCATCAACTTTTCCAGTTTCTGGACGATAACCATCCACATCCACATCTAAATTAACCCTCATAACACGATATGGAGCCAAAAAACCATCCTCGATTCCCTGTTTTAAACTATAAGTATAGATTGGTTCACCAAAGTATTCCATATTGGAAGCATTCTTGGTTTCTTTAGGAGTAGCGGTCATCCCAATTTGTGTAGCAGAACTGAAATAATCAATCACTTTACGCCAGTTACTGTCTTCCTTAGCTGAGCCACGGTGCGCTTCATCAATTACGATTAAATCAAAGAAGTCTTTATCAAACTTTTGATAATGTGTTTCAGTTCCATCTTCACCAGTTAGTTGCTGATAAAGTCCTAGATAAATTTCAAAAGAATTTAATTTTTCAGGAGCAGTCAAAAGTTTTGGTGTAATTTTCGTCATTACCTTTTCGAATGGCTTAAAGTCTTCAGCCATCGTTTGGTCTACTAAGATGTTTCTATCCGCTAGGAATAAAACTCGTTTAGCCAAACCAGCTTTTCGAAGGCGATGAATAATTTGAAAAGCCATGAACGTTTTCCCTGTTCCTGTTGCCATCACAAACATTACTCGTTTTTGTCCTCTGGCAACTGTTTCAATAGTACGGTTGATAGCTATTTGCTGATAATAGCGTGGCGTTTTCATTGAGAAGGCGTCTGTATAGTATGGAGTTGAGATAGCTTCTGTAATTTCGTACGTCAATTCTTTTTCCTTCGTCATACGAGAAAATAATTCTTCACGAGTAGGGAATTCGTCTAACTCCAGCTCACGTTCTTCTCTCGTGATACGGTCGTGTTCAATAAAGCCATCACCATTCGAAGAATAAACAAATGGAACATCTAAAATCTCTCCATATTCAATAGCTTGTTGTAATCCTGCTCGAACGCTGTGTTTATTATCCTTTGCCTCAACAATTGCAATTCGAGTTCCAAATTGGTAATACAGTGAATAGTCTGATTTTTTTCCTTCTTTACGACGAGCCTTATCTCCTCTAACCTCAATTCGACCATCAGTGAAGTATTCTTCGTAAGCGATATGCTCACCATTTTTCCATCCTTTGGATACAATAGCAGGAGTGATGAAATTTGCTTTAATATCCTCCTCGCTCATTTCTTTCTTAGACTTTATAAACTCAACCATATTGAACCCTCCGCACTCTAAAAATCTACTTCTCCATAAAATAAACTATCAGAACAAATTATACTTCTATTATATCATACTTATAAAAATACTCTGCTAAATTGTTGAAAATAAGTATACAATATACTTTAGCATCGCGTCAGATTATCTCCGCATAACGCCGCTATTTTTCGCTGTTTTCGGCAGGCGACTTATTATCATTCTACAAGCACTTTCAGTCGGGCTGGTAAGCTATTTTTCAAAAATAAATAATCACATTTAAACATTTTGAAAGTATAAAATATCTACATCAGCCATTCAAAAACTGGTGTAAATTTTACTATAATATTTTGGTTTTGATAAAGATTTTTTTATGTCAAACGGATTTTAACGAGGCGGATGCTTCCTATTTTGCTTCTCTTTTTAGCTCTACTACCGGTTTTCACAAAGTTTGTCACTGGAGGTAGTTCTTTCAGTTGGGAAGTATTTTTGATTTTAGAAATAGAGGTTGGGAATTGATAGGAGCAGGTTCTTGTTCGATTCTTCGTAAATCGTCTTCTGATTTACTTCCAGAGGATCAAGTCTATATGAGTAAAGGGCTCAGATGGGAAGTTATGCAATCTAGACTTCGTTCATGTACAGTTGCTTTCTCAGGTGGTCTTGTTGTTTGTATGAGTTCGTTTAGAGAAGAACTGTCGCAATCTTTCTTTGTCATTTTTGCTCTATATGACATTATGATTTCTTATCTAATCTATGGTTATTTCAGACTAAAAAGGAAATACCAAGTAGATGGAAGGTAGGGTTCTAGGTCTTCAGACTGATTTTTAGCACTCTTGATAAAAGAGTGCTAATTTTTCGAGTTTTTGTCTTGACATTCTCTTTTAAGGGTGTATAATAGAATCATAAGTTAGCACTTGAGTGTATTGAGTGCTAATCGATCAGACAGAGAGGAGTGATGAGATGGTTACAGAGCGTCAGCAGGATATTTTAAATCTGATTATTGACATCTTTACCAAAACGCACGAACCTGTCGGATCCAAAGCCTTGCAAGAGTCTATTAACTCTAGCAGCGCAACCATTCGTAATGACATGGCGGCTCTAGAAAAGCAAGGTTTGCTTGAAAAGGCTCATACCTCAAGTGGTCGGATGCCAAGTGTTGCTGGTTTTCAGTACTATGTGAAACACTCACTGGATTTTGACCGACTGGCTGAAAATGAGGTATATGAGATTGTCAAAGCCTTTGATCAGGAATTCTTCAAATTGGAGGATATTCTGCAAGAGGCTGCTAACTTGCTGACAGACTTGAGTGGCTGTACGGTAGTAGCACTGGATGTTGAGCCGAGCAGGCAACGGTTGACAGCCTTTGATATCGTTGTTTTGGGGCAACATACAGCCTTGGCAGTATTTACCCTAGACGAGTCGCGAACGGTTACTAGTCAGTTTCTGATTCCAAGGAATTTCTTGCAGGAGGATTTGCTGAAACTGAAGAGCATCATTCAGGAACGCTTCCTCGGCTACACCGTTCTAGATATTCACTACAAGATTCGGACGGAGATTCCGCAGATTATCCAGCGTTACTTTACAACAACGGATAATGTGATTGATCTCTTTGAACATATCTTTAAGGAAATGTTCAACGAAAACATTGTGGTGGCGGGCAAGGTTAATCTCTTGAATTTTGCCAATCTGGCAGCTTATCAGTTCTTTGATCAACCGCAAAAGGTGGCTCTGGAGATTCGTGAGGGGCTGCATGAGGATCAGATGCAAAATGTTCGAGTTGCGGACAGTCAAGAATCTTGTTTAGCAGATCTAGCGGTGATTAGTAGTAAGTTCCTCATTCCTTATCGGGGAGTTGGAATTCTAGCGATTATCGGTCCGGTCAATCTGGATTACCAACAGCTAATCAACCAAGTCAATGTAGTCAATCGTGTTTTGACCATGAAGTTGACAGATTTTTACCGCTACCTCAGTAGTAATCATTACGAAGTACATTAAGATTGAAATCATTAAAGGAGGCGAAAATGGCCCAAGATATAAAAAATGAAGAAGTAGAAGAAGTCCAAGAAGAGGAAGTTGTGGAAGCAGCTGAAGAAACAACTCCTGAGAAGTCTGAGTTGGACTTGGCAAATGAACGTGCAGATGAGTTCGAAAACAAATACCTTCGTGCTCATGCAGAAATGCAAAATATCCAACGTCGTGCCAATGAAGAGCGTCAAAACTTGCAACGTTACCGTAGCCAGGACTTGGCAAAAGCGATTCTCCCTTCTTTGGATAACCTTGAACGTGCACTTGCCGTTGAAGGTTTGACAGACGATGTCAAAAAAGGATTAGAGATGGTGCAAGAAAGCTTGATTCACGCTTTAAAAGAAGAAGGAATCGAAGAAATCGCAGCCGATGGCGAATTTGACCATAACTACCATATGGCTATCCAAACTCTCCCAGCAGACGATGACCACCCAGCAGACACTATCGCCCAAGTCTTCCAAAAAGGCTACAAACTCCATGACCGCATCCTACGCCCAGCAATGGTAGTGGTCTACAATTAGGCAATTCTGACGGTAGCTAAAGCAACTCGTCAGAAAACGGCAATCGCTATGGCGTTTGCCTAGCCTCCTTACTAACTCGTCGTCGAAATAATATCGATTTCGACTCCTCGTGTCGTAACATAAATACATTGAAAACTTGTCCGAAACGACACTAAACTATGAAAGAAAGATAAAAAGCAAGCCGGAGGCTTGCAAGGAAGATATTGCCCGCCGTGGTGAAAGTTTCAGTAGCTTTTGCTACTGAAACAGGGGATTTTTGAGACAATAGGCTCAAAAATAAGTGATGAAATCCCGTAGGGAGTTGCTCACGTCCCCACCACTTAAGGGGAATATCAAAAAATCAAAATTCGAATTAAAATTTAAGGAGAAAAACACATGTCTAAAATTATCGGTATTGACTTAGGTACAACAAACTC
>OBVT01000288.1_pt1 | contig 13342 bp, 10 predicted proteins | sample 1476231 | NCBI WGS metagenome assembly OBVT01 (sample SAMEA2580031, study PRJEB22360) | human gut metagenome | reverse complement strand
TGTTGGAAGCTAATCAGGTAGACGGCATCATTTCTGGTAGTCACAACTTGGGAATCGAAGACTACAATCGTGTGACAGCACCGATTATTTCCTTTGACCGAAATCTGTCTCCAGACATTCCAGTCGTTTCCTCTGACAATTATGCTGGTGGGGTTCTCGCAGCCCAGACCTTAGTCAAGACAGGTGCCCAGTCTATCATCATGATTACAGGGAATGACAATTCTAATTCGCCAACCGGACTACGCCACGCTGGCTTTGCATCTATTCTCCCCAAAGCACCTATTATCAATGTTTCCAGTGACTTTTCTCCAGTCAGAAAAGAAATGGAAATCAAGAATATCTTGACCCATCAAAAACCAGATGCCATCTTTGCTTCGGATGATTTGACCGCTATTCTAGTCATTAAAATTGCTCAGGAACTGGGAATTTCTGTACCAGAAGAGCTCAAGGTCATCGGTTACGATGGTACCTACTTTATCGAGAATTACTATCCTCATTTGACGACTGTGAAGCAACCTATGCAAGAGATTGCCCAACTCACTGTTGACCTACTCTTACAAAAAATCGAAGGTAAGGAAGTCGCGACAACTGGTTACTTCTTACCAGTCACCCTATTACCAGGAAAAAGTATTTAATACTCTTCAAAAATCTCTTCAAACCACGTCAGCGTCGCCTTACCGTAGATATATGTAACTGACTTCGTCAGTCTTATCTACAACCTCAAAGCAGTGCTTTGAGCAACCTGCGGCTAGCTTCCTAGTTTGCTCTTTGATTTTCATTGAGTATAAGCACAAGAAAACTCAGACTGCCTTCGTCTGAGTTTTTTATAATCTTAAATTTTCGAGATAGCGCTGGGCTGTCTCAAGGTTAAAGGTTTTATCTGCGATAAGTTGCTCGACTAGGGGAGCAACTTCAGATTCACTGGCACCTGCTAGGAGAGCCAAGGATTTGGCCTGCAATTTCATGTGGCCTTGCTGGATGCCTGTACTCACCAAGGCTTTGAGGGCTGCAAAGTTTTGGGCAAGTCCGATAGAAACGATAAGCTGGGCTAATTCTTTGGCAGAAGGATTTCCCAGTAGTTCATGACTAAGGGCTACACGAGGGTTGAGACCGATAGAACCACCCTTGGTCGCCACAGGCATGGGCAGGGTCATCTCACCGACCAATTCTTCTCTTTCAAGGTCCAGCGTCCATTGACTAAGACCTTGGTAATGTCCATCTCGACTGGCAAAGACATGGGCCCCAGCTTCGATGGCACGCCAGTCATTACCAGTGGCAATCAAAATAGCATCAATGCCGTTAAATATCCCTTTATTATGAGTAGCTGCTCGATAAGGATCAGCTTGCGCAAACTGACTAGCCAAAGCCATTTTCTCCGCAATTTCTCGTCCTTGATCCTTTTGGCGACTCAAGTAGCGAAAGGCGATGCGACAGCTCGCAGTCACCAGAGAATCGGTCGCGTAGTTGGACAGGATTCCCATAAGACTTTGTCCCTGACTGAGTTCTTCTAAGACTGGTTTCAAGGCTTCCAGCATGGTATTGAGCATATTAGCTCCCATAGCTTCCTGGGTATCGACATGGAGATAAACAACGAGAAAGTCTGTTTCACCTTTGATCTGTTCTACATGCAAATCACGCGCCCCGCCCCCGCGTTTAACGATAGAAGGATAGGCTTGATTGGCAAGTTTTAAGAGTTCCTCTTTCTTACTAGCAATCTTCTCTTGCGCTTGTTCAGGTTCAGCAACTTGATAAAGGGCTACCTGACCAATCATCCGGCGCTCATGAACCTGAGCAGTAAAGCCACCTGCTCTCTTGATGATTTTACTTGCATAGCTAGCCGCAGCAACCACGGAGGGTTCTTCTGTCACATAGGGAACTGTGTATTCCTGACCGTTAACGAGAACCTCTGGGATCAGCGAATAAGGCAGAGAAAAAGTTCCCACTACATTCTCACTCAGCTGGTCTGCCACAGTCACGCTAATCTGTTCATCCTGCTCCAAACTCGCTTGTTTCTCAGGACTAAGGAGCGCCTGAGCTTGCAACAGCTCGAGGCGCTCATGGTATGATTTTTTAGAAAATCCATTCCAACTTATCTTCATTATTTTTCAACCTTGCTATAACGGCGTTGGTGGTCCACAATTTCAACCAAGGCAAAATCTTGATTTTCATATCCAGCAAACTGGGCAGAGTTTGTTTCATCCAAGTCCACTTCCTCAAAGAAGACCTTTTCATAGTCTGCAACAGAAAGGGCAGTTCGTTGGTTGAGCTTGTTCAAGCGGTATTTATCCAGATAAGCTTCATATCCTTCAACCAATTCACCACTGAAGAACTCAGCCACAGCACCACTTCCGTAACTATAAAGGGCAATTTTATCCCCAGCCTTCAAGCTATCTGTATTTTCCAAGAGAGACAAAAGTCCGAGGAAGAGGGAACCTGTATAGATATTCCCCACCTTTTGACTGTAGAGAATAGACTGTTCAAAATGCTTTTGCAAGAGGTCTTTTTTCTCTTGAGGCAGGTTCTTATCCATGATTTTTTTCAAGCCTTTTAGCGCTAATTTAGGATAAGGCAAGTGGAAGCAAACAGCTGCAAAATCATCCAAAGTAAGCTGGTAGCGTTTTTGGTATTCAAGCCAAGTCGTTTTCAAACTATCCAAGTATTGTTGGGTAGAATAGACACCATTTACATAAGGAGTTGTTGAGTAATTTGGACGCCAGAAATCCATGATGTCACGAGTCTGAGCCACATTGTCATTATTAAAGGCCATAATGCGTGGATTTTGTGTAATCAACATAGCCACACTGCCAGCGCCCTGAGTTGGTTCTCCAGGTGTTTCAATACCGTATTTGGCAATATCACTGGCAATGACCAAGACCTTGGACTCTGGAGAATTTTCCACATGCAATTTGGCATAATGAAGGGCAGCTGTTGCTCCATAGCAGGCTTCTTTAATCTCGAAACTACGAGCAAAGGGCTGGATGCCCAGCAAACCATGCACAAAGACGGCCGCAGCCTTACTCTGGTCAATTCCTGACTCGGTAGCCACAATGACCATGTCAATTTCTTGTCTCTCTTGCTCAGTTAAAATAGAGTCACTTGCACTTGCCGCCAAGGTCACGATATCCTCAGTTAGAGGGGCAATACTCAATTCTTTGAGCAAGAGTCCTTTACTTAATTTTTCAGGGTCAATTCCCCTCGCTTCTGCTAAGTCTTGTAATTTCAAGACATATTGACTGGTCGCAAAACCAATCTTATCAATACCGATTGTCATATTTACCTCTGTTTTATCATTCATTGTAAAAAATCGTTCTATACTATTTTATCACAAATGGCAGTAAAAGAGAGAAAAAAGACTTGATTCACCAAATCAAGTCTCTTATTATTCTAACTTTTACGCTGTTTTCTTAAGTAGGAATACAGTCTGAGAATCACTGTTCCACTAGCCATTCCAATAGAGATTACCAGAGCCAACATGACAACCAAGGTAGCACTAGCAATGGCATGATTGTAATCCCCTGTCACAAAAAAGGCAGTTGTCCGATAGGAAAGATAACCCGGAACCAGAGGTGCCAAGATGGCTAAGATAAAGACCACAGCAGGGGTCTTATAAAGAATACTCAAAATCTGGCTGACACAAGAACCGATAATAGCCGCAATGAAGGTGGCTACGATAACATTGGTCGGTTCTTTAAGTAAGAGATAAATTAGCCAGACAGCCATGCCCAAAATTCCTCCTGGTAAGAGCATAGAACGTTGAACATTGAGTACGATTAAAAAAGTGATAATGGCAAGAAGACTTGCTACTGCTTGTAATAAAAAGGTTGTTAGTGTCATATTAATTCATCAATACCAAGGCGACAGAAGTTCCTGCCCCTAAAGCAAGGGTAATGAGCAGGGATTCAAACATCTTACTCATACCAGAGTTTATGTGGTTGGTCATAATATCACGAACCGCATTGGTCAAGGCAATCCCTGGTACAAACGGCATGACCGCACCAGCTATAATCAAGTCTGCTGTCGAAGGAAAGCCTGTGTAGCGAGCCCAAAATTGAGCAATCATCCCAAAGACAAAGGCTCCAGCAAAGGCTGTTACAAAGGGAATTCTGATAAACTTCTCCACATAGAGGGAAAAGGCAAAACCAAATAAAGTAGCCACTCCTGCCCCAAGTGCGTCGTAGATATTTCCACTAAACATAATTGAAAAGAAAGGAGCACTAAAGGTCGCAGCCAAAGTTACCTGCAACTTAGTATAAGGAAGGGGCTGGGCTTGCAAAGCTATCAGTTGCTTGAAGGCTGTCTCTAAATCAATTTGCCCCCCTACCAGCTGACGAGAAATCTGGTTGACATCACAGACTTTTTCAATATTATAAGAAGAGGAAGTCACGCGTTTCATTCGCGAAATATTGGTATTTTCAATGGAGAAAAAGATAGCGGCAGGCATGGCAAGAACATTGCAATCCACAATCCCCTGCGAATGCGCAATGCGGATCATGGTATCTTCTACACGATGAATCTCTGAGCCACTTTTGAGAAGAGTGGTTCCAGCTAACATAATCACATCGATGACGGCATTTAATTCTCTTGATTCTTCCATGCTTGCCTCCTTTTATCAACTCCTTCTATTCTATCACAAATCTGGAGTCAAAAAAAATCTTTGCCATGAAATCATGACAAAGATTCGTTTAATCACGAGAATTTTCGTGGTTTCCTTCACTATTTGGTTGAGTCGGAGTAGGAACCGTTCCTTGTTGATTTCCTTGTTGATTTCCTTGTTGATTTCCTTGATTTGGAGTAGTAGGTGAACCTTGGTTACCACGTGGAACTGACGTTGAAGAGGAACTTGATGGTGGTGTTTTGGGTTTATAAATCGAAATTTTAATACGTGTGCTGGCTAAATCAATTTTTCCACCCGGTTTTGGACTTTGCTCTACAACAGTCTCCTCACCTGTTCCTTCAGGAGCAGTAGACACTTCTACAACTTCGATATTAGCTTTTTTAATTCCATATATCTCTGTAAGATTATTAACTGCAAATTCTCGAGTTGAACCAATATAACTTGGCATTGAAATAGAATTTACTTTTTTAGCAACAGTCAGAACTATTTGAGTTGCCTTGCTAAGATCGTAGGTTGTTCCCTCCGGTAAACTTTGTTTCATGATTGTACCGGCTTCGATTTCGTTGGATTCTTCTTCCTCAATCTTAATTAGATTTTCTGGAACCTTCTTGCCTTTCAATTCTGCCACTACATCACTAGATTTTCTTCCAAGATAATTTCCGAGTTGGAAAGACTGCTGACCAGAAGACACAATCAAATTAATTTTTGTTCCTTCTTTGCGTGTCGTACCGGCGTCAGGATCGGTACGAATAACACGACCTTCTTCAACCTTATCACTAGCCTCTGTTTTTTCTTCACCAACCTCAAAATTGGCTTTCTTAAGCGCTTCTTTAGCCTCAGCAACCGTCTGACCTGCCACCTTTGGAACGGCAATGGTAGCGGGCGTTCTATATAAAATCCATACCAAGGATGCCACAACTAACAAGAAGGTCGCCAATAAAATTGGATAACGTGCTTTCAGGCGACGCCGTTTGGTTGGCTTTGGACTAGGTACTGGTTTTTCTGTCTGATGAGGCTGGGGCTTAGATTGAGGTCTTCCCTCTTGTACCGGAGCTTTAGGAATAGAAGTCAGAGTACTTTGTGGAACTTTAGGAAGAGTTTTAGTATCTGCCTTAGTTGCATCGTCAAAGACTAGCTTTGGTTCATTACGACGATTATTAGACAAACTACTCGACAAATCCACATACATTTCAGCGACTGATTTGTAGCGATCTGTCAATTTCTTGGCAGTTGCCTTAATAACAACATTTTCTAAAGCCTGAGGCACAGATGGATTTTCAGCTATAACCGATGGCAATGGTTTCTGGAAATGCTGGAGGGCGATGGTCACTGCGCTATCCCCATCGTAAGGAATATGACCTGTCAGCATCTCATAGAAAATAATCCCCATGGCATAGATATCACTCTGCACAGTTGCTTTAGAACCACGCGCCTGCTCTGGAGACAAATAATGAACGGAACCTAGCATTGAGTTGGTCTGAGTCAGACTTGTCTCTGCAAAGGCTACTGCGATCCCAAAGTCTGTAACTTTGGCAGTCCCATCTGGGGTCAAAAGGATATTTTGCGGTTTCAAATCCCTGTGAACAATTCCTCGAGTATGGGCTAAGCGCATAGCCAAGAGGATTTGTCCCATGATTCGAACCGCTTCTTCATTTGAAAGAGGGTGATGTTCCTTGATATAGCGTTTGAGGTCTAATCCAGCAACATATTCCATTGCGAGATACTGTTGTCCCTCTTCTTCACCGATATCTGTAATCCGAACGATATGAGGATGGTCCAGATCCGCCATGGCTCTTGCTTCCCGCTGGAAACGCGCCACAGCAATCGGGTCTGTCTGGTAGTTGGTTCTCAGGACCTTTACTGCCACTTCTTCCCCGTCTAGAATCAAATCTTTAGCCAAGTAAACATCTGCCATGCCTCCTCGACCAATCTGTTTGAGAATCCGATACCGCCCGGCAAAAATCTTGCCGATTTGGATCATTCTGTTTCCTCCTCATTAACAGCAATAAGGGCAACTGTGATGTTATCTAAACCACCTGCATTGTTGGCAAAACGGATCAAGGTTGCTGCCTTATCTTCCAAAGAAATATCGCTGGTTACAATATCAGAAATCTCACTTCCTGAAATCATATTTGTCAAACCATCGCTATTGAGTAAGAGATAGTCCCCAGGCTCAAGGGTGATTATTCCAAAATCAGGCTGAATTTCATCTTTTTGACCAATAGATTGAGTAATAATATTTTTCTGTGGATGGCTAGCAGCTTCTTCTGGCGTCAATTGACCTGCCTTAAGCAATTCATTGACCAAAGAATGGTCGCTCGTTAACTGGTGGTATTCTTCTCCACGAATCAAACCGATACGAGAATCTCCGATGTGAGCATAAATAGCCTGATTATCAATAATGGCTACAGCCTCAAGGGTTGTTCCCATTCCTTTATAGGCTTCAGTTTGTCCCAATTGGTTAATCCTTTGATTTTCAATCTCAAGGTTGTTCGCAAACCATTCACGCACTTCATTAACCGTATCGATTTGTGTATCAACCCAAGCTACACCCAGGTCTGTTACCGCCATCTCACTAGCGATATTCCCTGCGCGATGACCTCCCATACCATCAGCTAGGATAATCATGGTACGTCCAGCTCTATTGACATAGTGGTTGACATAGTCTTGGTTATTTGTTCGTTTCTGACCAACATCTGTTAATAATGAAATTTCCATGTGTTAGTTCCTTCCTAATCTGATATCCTGCGAAATTGGCTGATGAAGAATCCATCACTTCCATACAATTCAGGGGTGATGAGGATACAGCCATCTTTCATGATATCCTTACATTCATGTTCTAGTTTCACCTGCTCAAATTCAGGATGACTTTCTAAAAATGCCTGTACGACTTGAAAGTTCTCCTCTGAGACAATAGTACAGGTACTATAAGTTATTATACCACCTTTGCGTAGTGTTTGACAAACACTACCTAATATTTCTAGCTGAATTTCCTGCAAGGACGCGAAATCTGCCGTTTCTTTATTGTATTTAATGTCTGGTTTACGGCGCAGAAGACCGATTCCTGAACAGGGAGCATCCACCAAAATCTTATCAAATGAATCCTGACCAAAAAACTCATGCACCTTTCTGGCATCTAATTTTTGCGTTTGAACTCGATCTGCAACTCCTAAACGTTGGGCATTTTCTTGAATTAAGTCCAACTTGTGGTCGTACAAGTCCAAAGCCGTAACCTGACCTGTCGTGAGATAAGAAGCTATATGGGCTGTTTTTCCACCCGGAGCCGCACAGGCATCTAGAACCTGCTCATCACCTTGTAAATCAAGAGCGGGAGCAACCAGCTGACTAGACTCGTCTTGGATGGTAATGGCTCCATCCGCAAACAAATCATGGCCTGCAAAATGCCCTTGCTCCTTCACAAGACCAGAGGGAGACAAGGATGAATCACTGGCCTCCAACAAGGCTTTGATTTCCTCTTTTCGACTTAAATCAGTCACTCGGATGCTGGCCTTGTTTCGCACCAAAAGACTTTCAAAAATAGCTTGCGCTCGCTCTTCGCCGTATTCTTCCTTGAGCTTGGCAACTAGCCAAACCGGAAGGGAATATGCAATGGAGTCACGCTTGTTTTTTCGTTTGATGCTGGTGATATCTGGCCATCCTTCACGCAAGATACGACGAAGGACAGCGTTGACCAATTTTTCACTGCCTTTTTTACGGACTTTGGCCAATTCTACTGCTTCATTGACCACAGCATGGTCTGGAATCTTGTCCAGATAGCGGAGCTGGTAGGCACTCATAAGAAGAAGGACATAAAGCCAACTGTCTAACTTATCTCTGTCTTCGATAAAGTGTGATAGGTACCATTCCAGAGTCAGTTTACGGGCTACCGTTCCATAGACCAGCTCAGTCACCAAGCCCTTGTCTGCTGCCGAAAGTTGACTTCCCTTGAGATGCTTATTTAAGGCGATATTTGAGTATGCTTGATTGATAAAAACATCCTCTAATACTGCTAGGGCTAGACTTCTAGCTGTTTCTACTTTAATCACCAAATCGTTCTCCTACAGTCAATGTACGTCCAACTCCGTTAAGGAAGGAAGCAATGTCCATCTTAGGTTTACCAGCTGGCTGCACTTGTTTGAGGGATAGAGCCCCTTCTGCCGTTGCGACAATCAATTCTTTCTTGCCGATAGAGAGAATCTCTCCTGGATTTCCCTGACCATCTACTGGTAGAGCTTCATAAATCTTAAAGCGGTCTCCCTTAAGGAAAGTATGGGCAACAGGCCACGGGTTCATCCCACGGATTTGGTTGAAAAGTTGACGATTGCTTTTATTCCAGTCCAATTTCTCTTCTTCTGGCTTGATATTTGGCGAGAAAGTAACCTGACCTGGATCCTGCGCTTCAGGTTTGATATCACCAGCAATATAGGCAGGCAAAGTATCCAAAAGCAAATCACGACCAACTAGCGCCAATTTCTCAAACAAGGTGCCGACATTGTCCTCATCCGTGATAGGAATACTGCGACGAGAAATCATATCCCCTGCATCCATTTCCTTAACCATTTCCATAATGGTCACACCAGCTTCCTCATCCCCTTGAATCAAGGCATAATGGATAGGCGCACCACCACGGTGTTTAGGAAGGAGGGAAGCGTGAACATTGACCGCAAAGTCCATGCTATCAAGGAGTTTACTTGGAAGAAACTGCCCAAAAGCAGAGGTCACAATTCCATCCGCTCCTAGCTTCATAATAGCTTCCATCTCAGGACTTCCAGATAATTTTTCAGGTTGATAAATAGGAAGCCCTGCTTCCTTGGCCGCCTGCTTGACTGGGGTTTCTTGAATAACTTTTTTACGACCGACGGCACGGTCTGGCTGGGTTACAACAGCTAGAATTTCGTAACGGTCATCTGTCAAAAGTCCTTTTAAGACTGTTGCTGAAAAATCGGGTGTCCCCATAAAGATTAATTTTGTCATATCTTCTCCTTCTTATAAAAATTGCTGTGGCTCATGGTCAATGCTGAGACGGAGCTCACTATTTTCCCGTTCTTGAGTCAGTGCCAAGACCTGGTTGAGGGTCGGACCAAGCTCATCTTCTAAACGGTATTTAATTAAAATCTGGTAATGATAGAGGTTGTGAGTACGGGCAATGGGTTTGGGCGTTGGCCCAAGAATGTTACTGGTCTCTGACAAGCCTGACCGCAAAATGTTCATGACTTCATAGGCACGTTTGATTACCTCTTCTTCCTTCTTGTGAGAAAGGGTAATGCCAATGGTGAAATAGTAAGGTGGATAGCCAAGTTGTCGTCTGATTCCCATTTCATAGGCATAAAAACCTTCGTAATCCTGATCCTTGGCAAATCGAATAGCGTAGTGCTGAGGATTGTAAGACTGAATCAAGACCTGCCCAGCTTTTTCAGCACGTCCTGCCCGACCTGCCACCTGAGTCAAAAGTTGGAAGGTTCTCTCAGAAGAACGGAAATCAGGCAAATTCAAGGCTGTATCCGCATTGAGAACTCCTACTAGGGTCACATTGGGAAAATCCAAGCCCTTGGCAATCATCTGTGTCCCCAGCAAGATATCCGCTTCTCCTCGCCCAAACTGATCAAGCAGAGCTTGATGACTTCCTTTCTTGCGCGTCGTATCTACATCCATCCGCAGAATGCGGGCTTGAGGGAAGAGTTCTGCTAGTTCATCGTAGGCTTTCTGTGTTCCCGTCCCATAGTAACGAATGCTGCGACTCTTACAGTTAGGACAGACTTGAGGAATGTCCTTCGAAAAACCACAGTAATGGCAGTTCATGGTCTTGGTATCCATGTGCAAGGTCAGGGAAATATCACAGTTGGGACAAGTATCTACCGTCCCACACTCTCGACACATAACAAAGCTAGAATAACCTCGGCGGTTGAGCATGAGAACCACCTGCTCTTTTTTATCCAGACGGTCTTGGATGGCTTCTAGCAAAGGAGGCGTAAAATTTGACGTCTCATTCTGTCCGATATAGTCCCGAAAGTCAACCACTTGAACCTCAGGAATCGTAGCTAAAGGATTGGCACGTTGGGTCAGACGCAAGTGTTGATAGACGCCTTTTCCAGCCCGAGCACGGCTTTCCAGACTAGGAGTTGCTGAACCAAGTACCAGGGCTGCTTGATTATACTGAGCCCGTAAAATAGCCACCTCTCTAGCATGGTAACGGGGATTGCTGTCCTGCTTATAAGTCGCTTCATGTTCTTCATCGATAATCATGACACCTAGATTTTTCAGCGGAGCAAAGATGGCCGATCTGGCGCCCACAACAACTTGAGCATCGCCACGTTCCACTTTACGCCATTCATCATACTTTTCACCATTAGACAAACCTGAGTGAAGGATGGCCACTTTCTCACCAAATCGAGCAATAAAACGCTCCGTCATCTGAGGAGTCAAGGAAATCTCAGGCACCAGCAAAATAGCTGTCTTGCCCTTGTCCAAAGCTCCTTGGATAATCTGCAAGTATACCTCGGTCTTCCCACTCCCTGTAATTCCTTGAAGGAGGAAGGGAGGATGATGACTGCCAATCGCACTGACAACCGCATCACGCGCCTGCCTTTGTTCTGGATTCAACTCCAAAGGCTGACTTGCCTCAATCCCTTCAAAATAAGCAGCCGAGCGTTGAACTTCCTTTTGGATTATGGTAACAGCACCTTGTTCCACAAAGAAGTTGACTTGCTCCCGCGAGTAGGACTCTAGTAAACTAGCCAAGGAAGCACTCTCAGGATGAGACAGCAAATAGTCTCTCAATTCCAACTTTTTCTTGGCACGCGTAGAAATCTCTACATTTTCTAATTGAGCAAGATTCACCTCATACCAAGACTGGGTCTTGACCTTCTTTTGATCAATCGCCTGATATTCTAGACCAAGCAAGCCTTTTCTAGTCAAACGCATCATTTCAGCTTGCTTAGCTAAATCCAGAGAAGAAAAGGCTAGCGAATCTTCTGAACCAAATAGACGCTCTCGGTCTTCCTGACTCAGACCTTCCAGAGGATAGAGAATCTTGTCATAGCTAGAGTTCAGAAATCCCGGTAACATAGCCTTGAGGATGGAGATTTTGTAGGAGAAGACAGATTTGCGTAACTCCTCAGCCAGCCAGAGTTGTTCTTGCGTAAGCACAGGAGAAAAATCCAGCACCTCAGCAATATCTTTTAAATCTTGATTAGCCTCTTCTTCATCTGGTTGGGACTCCAAACCAAGAACAATTCCTTGAATCAGACGATTGCCCTTACCAAAGGGCACATGAACCCTCATCCCAACTTCCAGCATTCCCTCAAATTCCTCAGGAATCCTATAGCTATAGGGCTGGTCCGTCTGCATCAAGGGCACATCTACAATAATCTTGGCTATAGCCATCTTCTCACCTCCTCCTTGTCAGTATATTCTTACAATAGAAAAAATAAGATTGAGTCCCCCCAACCTTAAATTTTTTCACCATCTTCTTTTTCTTTAGCGATTTGCTCTTTGATTTTCTTTTCTTCTTCTTCTTTACGGCGTTTTTCTTCTTCGATACGGCGACGCACTGCTTCACGTTTTCCTTCTGGATCTGGGTGAATGGTTACGTTTCCTGATTCGATTTCTTCTAAAGCGCGAAGAGTTGATTTTTCAGACTTGAAACCTTGAGTTGCTGGCGCACCTGCTTCCAACTCGTGGGCACGTTTTGCTTCCAAGATTACGAGTGAATATTTTGAAGGAACCTTGTCGAGCAAGGTATCAATAGAGGGTTTTAACATCATTTGCTTGTACCTATTTTCTAAATTTTATCGGGTAGTTGGAGACTTCGGTAACATCTCCTGATAGTGACCAATAACACGATCCACACGGAAGTGCTCTGCTTCGATCACACGTTTGACACGCTCAGCAGCTAGGGGCACCTGATCGTTGACAATCGCATAATCATACTCACGCATGAGGGCAATTTCTTCCTTGGCTTTTTCGATTCGTTGGGCAATCACTTCTGCACTGTCTGTTCCACGACCTACCAAACGATCTTGCAATTCATCCAAATCTGGTGGTGTCAGGAAGATAAAGACAGCATCTGGAACCTTTTTTTTGACCTGAAGAGCACCTTGAACTTCAATTTCAAGGAAAACATCGATTCCCTTGTCCAAAGTTTCATTGACATAGGTCAGAGGAGTTCCATAGTAGTTGCCGACATATTCTGCGTATTCCAACATCTGTCCTTGACGAATCAGCTCTTCAAACTCTTCGCGAGTACGGAAGAAATAGTCAACACCATCCACTTCTCCTGGACGTTGTGCACGTGTCGTCATCGATACAGAGTATTGAAATTGATTTTCAGAACTCTCAAAAATCTCTCTTCTAACCGTTCCTTTTCCAACCCCTGAAGGACCAGAAAAAACGATTAGTAAGCCTCGGTCTGCCATTGTGTCTCCTTTTAGTCAGTCTGTGAAATAACATTTCTCTAGAATAACGGCAAAAAGCCAGATTATCCTTTACAGTCTTTCTATCTAGTGTAACAAAAAAGCAGTAATTTTTCAACTGCTCTTTCTTATTTATTTAGCATAATCTACTGCACGAAGCTCGCGAATCACGGTTACCTTGATATTTCCTGGGTAATCGAGATTGTTTTCAATTTTCTCACGAACTTTGTGAGCCAAGATTGTGACTTTGTCGTCCTTGATTTGTCCTGGATTGACCATGATGCGGATTTCACGTCCTGCTTGAAGGGCAAAGCTA
>OBVT01000283.1_pt1 | contig 13532 bp, 10 predicted proteins | sample 1476231 | NCBI WGS metagenome assembly OBVT01 (sample SAMEA2580031, study PRJEB22360) | human gut metagenome | reverse complement strand
TAATGATTTGAAACGATCATCTCAAATTCGTTATAATTTGGAAAATCCAAGTAAGGCAGCCATTAAATCTATCACCCTAACTCTGAAAAAAGGTGATGAGATTGTGAAGACATTGAATGTTTCACCAGAAGATCTAACAGCTTCTTTGACAGACTTACAGTACTACAAAGATTATAAACTTGAAACGAAGATGGTTTATGACCGTGGTGAGGGTGATGAGGAAGAAGTTCTGAAAGAAGAACCGCTAAGAATCGACCTCAAAAAAGTTGAAATCAAGAACATCAAAGAAACAAGTTTGATGAGTGTGGATGCTGAAGGAAAAGAAACAGATAAGAGCTTATTAACTGAAAAGCCAACAGATGTTGCTCCATTATATTTACGTGTAACAACGCATGATAATAAGACAACAAGACTTGCAGTAAGTTCTGTTGAAGAAGTTGTTGTTGATGGGAAAACATTGTACAAAGTTGTAGCGAAAGCTCCAGACTTAGTTCAACGTAGAGCAGATGATACTTTCAGTGAAGAGTATGTTCATTACTTTGAAAAACAAAAAGCACACGAAGGTGATGTATATTATAGTTTTAATGACTTGGTAACAGCTATGAAAGCTAACCCAAGTGGTACTTTTAAACTTGGTGCAGACCTTAATGCTGCTAACGTACCAACTCCAAATAAACAATATGTACCTGGTAAATTCAGCGGAACTTTAACAAGTGTCGATGGAAAACATTATACAATTCACAATATGGCTCGTCAGTTATTTGATAATGTCGAAGGTGGTACAATTAATAACATTAATTTAGGTAATGTTAATATTAATATGCCTTGGGTTGAAAATATTTCAGCACTATCAAGAGTAGCTAAAAATGCCACAGTTGAAAATGTTAAGGTAACTGGTAGCATCCTTGGTAAAGATGGTATTGCTGGTATTGTAAACAAAGTGGACGTTGGTGGTTTATTACAAAATGTTGCCTTTGTTGGTAAAGTTACTGGTGTTGGCGATAAAGGCTGGGATATGGGCGGTATTTCTGGAGAAGTTTGGAAAGGGAATATTAAAAAAGCCTATGTTGATGCTGATATTGTAGCAAATAAAGCTCGTATTGGTGGTCTTGTTGCTAGAACAGATAATGGTTACGATGGAAATGGGGTTAACAAATATGCATTTACTAGCCAATCTGTCGTTAAAGGAACTATTAAGGTAAAAACGCCTGTTGAAGTTGGTGGTTTCATTAGTAAAAACTATCCATGGGGTCGAGTTCTTGATACTGTTACAATGATGAAAGTTGAAAATGGTGAGGAATTCTATGGTTCCAAAGATCTTGTTGATGATGATGGATACTTTACAAATAATTGGATTGATAGAAACTATGTTGTTACAGGTGTGAGTGAAGGAAAACGTTCATTCAAATATTCTCGTAGTAATCGAATCCAAGAAATCAGCTTAGAAGAAGCTAACAAAAAAATAGAATCATTCGGAATTACAGCTGATAAATTCGAAATTGCTCCACTTGTGGAAGATAAACTAAACCAAGTTAAACCAAAATCTGATACTTATAAAGAGATTCAAGATTATAATGCAGATCGTGAACTTGCATACCGTAATATTGAGAAACTTCAACCATTCTACAATAAAGAATGGATTATCAATCAAGGAAATAAAATTCCTGCAGGTTCTAAATTATTAACGACTGAAGTATTATCTGTAACAGGTATGAAAGATGGACAATTTGTGACCGACTTATCAGATGCTGATCACATTATGATTCATTACGCTGATAAGACGAAAGAAATTAAGGCTATTACACAAAAAGAATCTAAGGTTCAACAAGTTCGTGAATATAGTATTGAAGGATTAGGTGATATTGTCTACACACCAAATATGGTTGTTAAAGATAGGGCACAACTAATCAATGATATTAAAGCTAAATTATCTTCTGTTGAATTATATTCTGATGAAGTTCGTAAGATCCACGGTGATCCGAAAATGTTATACTTAGATGAAAACTTCAAAGAAGTAAAAGATAACCTTGATGCATTTGTAAAAGCTTTAGTTGAAAATGAAGATCACCAACTGAATACTGACCAAGCAGCTCAACGTGCATTAGTTAAAAAAGTTGAAGATAACAAAGCTAAAATCATGTTAGCTCTGGCTTATTTAAACCAATACTATGGAATTAAATTTGACGGATTAAATATCAAAAATATGATGACCTTCAAACCGGATTTCTACGGTAAGAACGTTAATGTACTAGATAGGTTAATCAGCTTCGCATCAAATGGTAATAATCTTAAAGGTGATCAATCACATGATGCATTTAACAGAGCCCTTGCAAGTGCTACTGGCAAAGCTAACTTACATGAATTCTTGAAATACAACATGGAATTATTCACAAATGATACCGATATGAACACTTGGTTCAAGAATAACATTGCAGAGAATGCTTATGTTGTTGAGAAACAATCATCAAATCCAGATTTCGCTAATAAGAAACACAAATTATATGAAGTGATTAATAATGGACATCACGGACGTTATATCTTACCACTTCTGAATCTGAAGAAAGCTCATATGTTCTTAATTACAACGTATAATACAATTGCGTTCAGTTCATTTGAGAAATACGGTAAGAACACAGCAGCAGAGCGTGAAGCGTTCAAGAAAGAAATCGACTTACGTGCACAAGAGCAGATCAATTACTTAGACTTCTGGTCTCGCTTGGCTGCTGATAATGTACGCAATAAGTTACTTAAGAGTGAAAATATGGTTCCATCTGCTATTTGGGATAACCACTTCGCACCAGACCTTGGTTGGGTAGACCGTATGGGACACACTAAGAAGGGTGACTTCGCCCCAATTCGTGAGTTTTATGGTCCAACTGATAAATGGCATGGCAACAACGGTATGGGGGCATATGCGTATATTTTCCAAGATCCACAACCTCAAGAGGCTGTATATTATATCTTATCTAGTATGATTAGTGATTTTGGTACATCTGCATTTACTCACGAAACAACTCACATCAACGACCGTATGGCATACCTAGGAACATGGCGTCACCGTGAAGGAACAGACGTTGAAGCCTTTGCTCAGGGTATGCTACAATCACCATCAGTCTCAAATCCAAATGGTGAATATGGTGCCTTAGGATTAAATATGGCATATGAACGTCAAAATGATGGTAACCAATGGTATAACTATAATCCTAATATGTTAGATAGTCGTGAAAAAATTGATCATTACATGAAGAATTATAATGAATCAATGATGATGCTTGATTACTTAGAAGCTGATGCCGTTATTAAGAAAAATGAAGGAACCAATGATAAGTGGTTCAAGAAAATGGATCGAGAATGGCGTTCAAATGCTGATCGTAACAGTCTAAAAGGTGAACCACATCAATGGGATAAACTTCGTGATTTAAACGATGAAGAGAAAAACATGAAGTTAACAACGATTGATCAATTGGTAAACAACAACTTTGTTACCAAGCATGGAATGCCTGGTAATGGACGTTACCGTTCGGAAGGTTTCGATTCTGCTTATCAAACCGTTAATATGATGGCAGGCATCTATGGTGGTAATACAAGCAGAAGTGCTGTAGGTTCCATTTCATTTAAACATAATACATTCCGTATGTGGGGTTACTTTGGTTACCTTGATGGTTTCTTAGGATATGCTTCTAATAAATACAAAGATGCTGCTAAGAAAGAAAACAACGGTTATGTTGGAGATGATTTCATCATTAAGAAAGTTTCAAATGGAAGATTCCAAAACTTAGAAGAATGGAAATCTGCTTGGTATCATGAAGTTCATGAGAAAGCTCAAAAAGGCTTTGTTGAAATTGAAATTAATGGTGAGAAAATTTCAACTTATGCAAGACTTCAAGAATTGTTTGATGAAGCAGTTGAAAAAGATCTTAAAGGGAATGGGTTTGGAAATACAGTTAGTCTGAAAGAGAAAGTTTATAAACAACTTCTACAAAAATCTAATGGATTTACTGGAGAGTTGTTTACTAAATAGTAGATAGGACTAATAGAATAATAAAAAGGTAGATCAGTTTTATCTGAATCTGCCTTTTTATGCTATACTTAAGGTATGCATAGAAAAACAGTGATTGATTTTAGGGCTTTGGGGGAGAGATACACCTTTACCCAGCCGATTAAAGAGTTGAAAACGAGAAATGTAGCAGAAGTGGTAGATTTGCTGGCACAAGTGGAAAGCTACCAAGAGCAAGGCTATTATGTGGTGGGCTATGTCAGCTACGAGGCTGCACCTGCTTTTGAGGAGAAATTAGCAGTTCATAAAGCTCCTTTACTGGACGAGTATTTGCTTTACTTTACTGTTCACGATAGGGTGGAGACATCTCCTATTCCCCTGACTTATGATGAGGTTGATTTGCCTTCAAATTGGCAGGAAGTGACGTCTGAAGCAGATTATGAAAAGGCGATTGCTCAGATTCACCATCATTTGCGGCAGGGGGACACCTATCAGGTCAACTACACCGTCCAACTCAAGCAAAAATTAAGTGCCAATCCTTTTGCCATCTACAATCGTATGGTAGTAGAGCAGGAGGCGGGCTACAATGCTTATGTTGAACATGACGAGATGGCAGTGATTTCCATGAGTCCAGAACTCTTTTTTGAGCAAAATGACCGCGAGTTGACAACACGACCAATGAAGGGAACGACTCAGCGTGGGGTAACTGACCAAGAAGATCTTGAACAGGCCAGTTGGTTGGAGCAGGATTCTAAAAATCGCTCTGAAAATATGATGATTGTGGACCTCTTGCGCAATGACATGAACCGTATTTCTGAGGTGGGGAGTGAGCATGTAGAGCGTCTTTGCCAAGTGGAACAGTATTCAACGGTTTGGCAGATGACTTCGACCATCAAGAGTTGGTTGCGAGAGGATGTTGACCTTGTAGAGATATTCCGTTCTCTATTTCCTTGTGGTTCCATAACGGGAGCTCCGAAAATTGCGACTATGGAAATCATCAAGGACTTGGAGCCACAACCGCGCGGAGTCTACTGTGGAACGATTGGTCTCCTGCTTCCAAATGGACGACGAATTTTCAATGTTGCTATTCGGACCATTCAACTGCATCAAGGGAAAGCCATCTATGGAGTTGGCGGAGGCATTACATGGGATAGCACTTGGGAGTCTGAATACCGTGAGGTTCATCAAAAGGCGGCAGTTCTTTATCGTAAACAAGCTCGTTTCAAACTGATTACTACAGGGAAAATCAGCCAGAAGAACTTGCTGTTTGAAGAACAACATATAGAAAGGCTGAGAAAAGCTAGTCGGTATTTTGCCTTTCCATTTGATTCAGAAAACTTGAAACAAAAGATAGAGGAAGAGTGTCAGGCTTGTGATGCTAATCAAGATTACCGCTTGCGAATTTCTCTCGGCAAGTCTGGAGAGATAGAAGTCGATCGTCAAGTATTAACAGCTCTTAGTCCAAGTTTTTGTCAGGCCAAACTTTGCCTTCAGGAAGCCAATTTGCAACAAGCCTTTATCTACTTCAAAACGACTCACCGACCGCATTTGAGCATAGGGGAGCAAGAGATCATTTACCATAATAAGTCTGGAGAACTTCTTGAAACCTCTATCGGAAATTTGGTTCTGAAAATTTCTGGGAAACTCTACACACCGCCTATCCGACTGGGAATCTTGCCAGGAATTTACCGTCAGCATTTGTTAGAAACAGGACAGCTAGAAGAGAAAGTCTTGACCTTTGCAGACATAGACCAAGCTGAAGCTATTTACGGCTGTAATGCCGTGAGAGGCTTGTATGAGTTAATCTTACAGGAGAAGTAGATGAAACTGATATTTTTACATGGGTTAGGGCAGTCAGCAGAGTCTTGGAAAGAAATTCAGAATCTACTGACAGATTATCCTTCTGAGGCTATCGAGTTATTTTCTTCTGAAGTTAGCAGCTATCAAAAAGTCAAGGATAGAGTTTATCAGCACCTAGCTCAAGAGACAGAACCTTTTGTTTTGATTGGATTGTCCTTAGGTGCTGCCCTGGCACTAGAACTTTCCAGTTACGATTTAACAAATCTTCGAGCTTTGGTTCTGTCAGGATGCCCGCTAAAATTATCAGGGAATATCCTATTTTATGTTCAGTTGCTGATATTTAAATTACTTCCCAAAAGAGTATTTGAAAAACAGGGAGCAGACAAGGATCTTATGGTCAGAGTTTCTGAGGAGTTGAAGACACTTGATTTAACGGATATATCAAGGACTTGCCCCTATCCAACCTTACTAATTTGTGGTAGCAAAGATAAACCGAATCTGAGTTCTATGAGAAGTCTTCATAAACTAATATCAGAATCTCAATTTCAGATTATACCAGATGGACCTCATGTCTTGAATAAGGCTAAACCAAAGGAGTTTGTAGAAAAGACCAGAAGTTTCCTTGAATTGCTGAAATAAGTTTGATAAAATAATATTGAAATCGATATCATAATTATGGGAGAAAAAGATGAACAAACGTCTATTTTTAAAAATGAGTCTGGCTACCTTGCCAGTTTTAGCTTTGTTTTCACAACCTGTGTTAGCAGAAGAAAACATTCATTTTTCTAGTTGTAAAGAAGCTTGGGCGAATGGATACGCAGATATTCACGAGGGAGAACCTGGTTATTCTGCCAAGTTAGACCGCGATCATGATGGTGTGGCTTGCGAATTGAAAAATGCTCCTAAGGGTGCTTTTAAAGCAAAACAAGCGGCTACAACTCAAACTGATACAACTTCATCCACAGCAAGTGGTTGGGTTAAGCAGGACGGTTCTTGGTACTATTTTGATGGAAATGGAAATCCAGTGAAAAATGCATGGCAGGGAAGCTATTACCTGAAAGCTGATGGTAAAATGGCACAGAGTGAATGGATTTATGACTCTTCTTATCAAGCTTGGTATTATTTGAAATCAGATGGTTCTTATGCAAAAAATGCATGGCAAGGAGCTTATTACCTTAAATCAAACGGTAAAATGGCACAAGGTGAGTGGGTTTATGACTCTTCTTATCAAGCCTGGTATTACTTGAAATCAGATGGTTCTTATGCTCGCAATGCATGGCAAGGAAACTACTATTTGAAATCAGATGGTAAAATGGCTAAAAATGAGCGAGTTGATGGAGGCCGCTACTATGTAGATGCTTCAGGTCTATGGAAACCATAAGTAAGGATAAAATCTAGAAAGTTAATGCAAACCTTTGCATAAATGAGTGAATTTTGTTATACTATATCTGTAAGCATTTTCAATTAATTCATAATAAAAAAGGAGAATATGATGAGTCAAAAGATTATTGGGATTGACCTTGGTGGAACTTCTATCAAATTTGCAATCTTAACAACAGCAGGAGAAATCCAAGAAAAATGGTCTATCAAGACTAATATTTTGGATGAGGGAAGTCATATCGTAGATGATATGATTGAGTCTATTCAGCATCGTTTGGACTTGCTTGGATTGGCAGCAGCGGACTTCCAAGGAATTGGGATGGGATCACCAGGTGTGGTTGACCGTGAAAAGGGGACTGTTATTGGTGCCTACAACTTGAACTGGAAAACCCTTCAACCAATTAAAGAAAAAATTGAAAAAGCCTTGGGCATTCCATTCTTCATCGATAATGATGCCAACGTAGCAGCTCTTGGTGAACGTTGGATGGGTGCTGGTGATAATCAACCAGATGTTGTCTTTATGACACTTGGTACAGGTGTTGGTGGCGGTATCGTCGCTGAAGGCAAATTGCTTCACGGTGTTGCTGGTGCAGCAGGTGAGCTTGGCCATATCACTGTTGACTTTGACCAACCAATCGCATGTACTTGTGGTAAGAAAGGCTGCCTTGAGACAGTCGCTTCAGCAACAGGGATTGTCAACTTGACTCGTCGCTATGCTGATGAATACGAAGGCGATGCAGCCTTGAAACGCTTGATTGATAACGGAGAAGAAGTAACTGCTAAGACTGTCTTTGATTTGGCAAAAGAAGGAGACGACCTTGCTTTGATCGTTTACCGTAACTTCTCACGTTACTTGGGAATTGCTTGTGCTAACATTGGCTCAATCCTAAACCCATCAACAATCGTCATCGGTGGTGGCGTATCAGCTGCAGGAGAATTCCTTCTACAAGGTGTTCAAAAAGTGTACGATGAAAATACTTTCCCACAAGTGCGCACATCTACTAAATTAGCTCTTGCAACTCTAGGAAATGACGCTGGAGTTATCGGGGCAGCATCACTTGTATTGCAATAAAATAAAAAAGGAGAAAATTGCTTTCTAGAAGCGAGTGATTTTCCTCCTTTCTTTTTTATGCTATACTAGTTAGGACAATAAATGAGGTGAGAGTAAATGACAAAAGCAGATACGATTTTTAAAGAAAATATTGAACGAATCCTCAAAGACGGTGTCTTTTCTGAGCAGGCCCGTCCCAAGTACAAGGATGGGACTGTTGCCAACTCCAAGTATGTAACAGGTGCCTTTGCCGAGTATGACTTATCTAAAGGAGAATTTCCTATCACAACCTTGCGTCCCATTGCCATCAAATCCGCCATTAAGGAAGTGCTCTGGATTTATCAAGATCAGTCCAATAGCCTAGAAGTGCTAAATAGCAAGTACAATGTTCACTACTGGAATGACTGGGAAGTGGGAAATACAGGAACCATTGGTGAGCGTTACGGGGCGGTCGTTAAGAAACACGACATCATTAATAAGCTTCTCAAACAGTTGGAAGCCAACCCTTGGAACCGCCGCAATATCATATCACTCTGGGATTACCAAGCTTTTGAGGAGACAGACGGCCTTCTCCCGTGCGCCTTTCAGACTATGTTTGATGTCCGCCGTGTAGATGGAGAAATCTATCTGGATGCGACCTTGACCCAGCGCTCCAATGACATGCTAGTAGCCCACCACATCAATGCTATGCAGTATGTGGCTCTTCAAATGATGATTGCCAAGCATTTTGGCTGGAAGGTTGGGAAGTTCTTCTATTTCATAAACAACCTCCATATCTATGACAATCAATTTGAACAAGCTCAGGAATTGCTTCGTCGTGAGCCGTCAAATTGCCAACCACGTTTGGTCTTGAATGTTCCAGACGGGACCAATTTCTTTGATATCAAAGCAGAAGATTTTGAGTTGGTGGATTATGACCCTGTTAAGCCACAGTTGAAGTTTGACCTAGCTATTTAAAAGAATAGAAAAAAGAAGTTGAGACAATGAATCTCAACTTCTTTTGTTTCTTAACGTGATACGCGGCGACGAGCTGCTTTTTTACGGTTTTCTTCGATGAAAGCTGCTTTTTGCTCTTCTGGTTCGATCACTTTCTTTTTAAATGCGTATACTGCACCTGCGACTGCAGCGACAGTTCCTGCGACACCTGTTACAAGACCTTTAGCGAATCCTTTAGCCATGAGTCTTCCTCCTTTATCTTCTTAATCAGCCAGCCCCTTCAAGAGGTCACATTTTTCTGACTGACCTTTTTGTGTTATAATAATAGTAACGAAAAAATGGGAATTTTTCAAGGAAAAAAGATGAAAACAAAAATAATTGTGATTGTTGGACCGACTGCAGTTGGAAAGACGGCTCTAGCCATTGAAGTAGCCAAGCGTTTTAATGGTGAAGTGGTTAGTGGTGATAGTCAGCAGGTTTATCGAGGTCTAGATATAGGGACGGCTAAGGCTAGTCCAGAGGAGCAAGCGGCTGTTCCTCATCATTTGATTGATGTTAGAGAGGTAACCGAGTCTTACTCGGCTTTTGATTTTGTTTCAGAAGCCAAGCTGGCTATTGAGGATATTCACAGCCGTGGCAAGCTAGCTATTATTGCTGGTGGGACTGGGCTTTATATCCAGAGCTTGCTTGAAGGCTACCACCTGGGTGGGGAGACTCCCCATGAGGAAATTTTGGCCTATCGAGCTAGTTTAGAACCTTTTTCAGATGAGGAGTTAGCCCATCTGGTAGAGCAAGCAGGTCTTGAAATTCCCCAGTTTAATCGTCGTCGTGCTATGCGTGCCTTGGAAATTGCCCATTTTGGTCAGGATTTGGAAAATAAAGAGAGTCTATATGAACCGCTGATTATCTGCTTGGACGATGAGCGCAGTCAGCTTTATGAGCGTATCAATCACCGAGTGGACCTGATGTTTGAAGCTGGACTTCTAGACGAAGCTAAGTGGTTGTTTGACCATTATCCAGATGTGCAGGCTGCTAAAGGGATTGGTTACAAGGAACTATTTCCTTACTTCCGTGGAGAGCAGACCTTGGAGGATGCTAGTGAGAGTCTCAAACAGGCGACTCGTCGTTTTGCCAAACGTCAGTTGACCTGGTTCCGTAATCGCATGCAGGTGACCTTTTATCAGATTGGAGAAACTGGTGTAAAAGATCGCATTTTAAGCCAGATAGAGGAGTTTTTAGATGATTGAAACGGAGAAAAAAGAGGAACGAGTCCTGCTGATTGGAGTTGAACTCCAGGGCATGGATAATTTTGACCTCTCCATGGAGGAACTGGCTAGTTTAGCCAAGACAGCTGGGGCGGTCGTCGTCGATAGCTACAGACAAAAACGCGAAAAATACGACTCCAAGACCTTTGTTGGCTCTGGTAAGTTGGAAGAAATTGCTCAAATGGTGGACGCAGAAGAAATCACGACAGTCATCGTCAATAACCGTCTGACACCTCGACAAAACGTCAATTTAGAGGAAATCTTAGGTGTCAAGGTTATTGATCGCATGCAGTTGATTTTGGATATCTTTGCCATGCGAGCTCGAAGCCATGAAGGGAAGCTCCAAGTTCACCTAGCTCAGCTCAAATATCTCTTGCCTCGCTTGGTTGGTCAGGGAATTATGCTCAGTCGTCAGGCAGGGGGAATTGGTTCCCGTGGACCTGGTGAAAGCCAGCTGGAGCTGAATCGTCGTAGTGTTCGCAATCAAATTACGGATATCGAGCGCCAGCTCAAGGTGGTTGAGAAAAATCGGGCGACTGTCAGAGAAAAACGTTTGGAGTCAAGCACCTTTAAGATTGGTTTGATTGGTTACACCAATGCTGGGAAATCAACCATCATGAACACTTTGACCAGTAAGACACAGTATGAAGCAGACGAGCTCTTTGCGACTTTGGACGCGACAACTAAGAGTATCCATCTGGGAGGCAATCTCCAAGTAACTTTGACAGATACAGTTGGCTTTATTCAAGATTTGCCGACAGAGTTGGTGTCCAGTTTCAAGTCAACCTTGGAAGAAAGCAAGCATGTGGACCTTCTGGTTCATGTTATCGATGCCAGCAATCCTTACCATGAGGAGCATGAAAAAACAGTCCTGTCCATCATGAAAGACCTGGACATGGAAGATATTCCTCGCTTGACCCTTTATAATAAAGCGGATTTGGTGGAGGATTTTACGCCGACCCAAACGCCTTATGCCCTCATTTCTGCCAAGTCTGAGGATAGTCGTGAGAACTTGCAGACACTATTTTTAGAGAAAATCAAGGATATTTTTGAATCTTTTACCCTGCGCGTGCCTTTTTCTAAGTCCTACAAGATTCATGATTTAGAAAGTGTTGCGATTCTTGAAGAACGTGATTATCAGGAAGACGGCGAAGTGATTACAGGCTACATTTCCGAGAAAAATAAATGGAGGTTAGAGGAATTTTATGACTGATATTAAAACCTTGGCTCTAAAATATGGGGGCTATACAAGTCTGGACAAGGTCTATCTGGATCAACTTCTAGCTGGTAAAACAGAGCAAGAGCAGTTGGCACTGATCACACCTCCGCCCAGCGTGGTCAATGCTTACTTTGCAGAACTCTACCAGAAAAAATGTCCTGAGGCTGCGACGGATTATTTTGCGGAACTCAGTCAGGAACTGAATCTTTACAATACTGAGCCAAGTTTCACCCTAGAAAATAAGCCTTTTATTCGGCTTAATCTGTCGGGTAAATCCTTTGGTTTTTGTTATGAGAGTGAGGGTCTGGGTCGGATTTTCTCTGAAAATGAAGAGAAGATTTCGGATGACTTGCTTTTTGAAATTGCGCAAATTTTCCCCCATCAACTGGTCTTTGAAGAGTCTGGTAAGATTTACATGAAGGCTGTTGTAGATGAGGAAGTTGTTAGCATGGAGAGTCTCACAGCTTTGACTGATTTGGAAAGCTTGGCTGATGGTCGTAAACGTCTCAAAGCCTACAGTCAAGAGGATTTATTGCAAGAAGCTAGAGCTTTTACTGGCAAGCGCTATTTCCGATCGGAAAACCGCACAGCCATGTTATATATTGATTAATTAGAAAGTATCGAATGGATATTCAATTTTTAGGAACGGGGGCTGGTCAGCCCTCTAAAGCCCGCAACGTTTCAAGTCTCGCCCTGAAACTCTTGGATGAGATTAACGAAGTTTGGCTCTTTGACTGTGGAGAAGGAACGCAAAATCGCATTCTTGAAACCACAATTCGACCACGTAAGGTCAGCAAAATCTTTATCACCCACCTACATGGAGACCACATTTTTGGCCTGCCAGGTTTCCTTTCTAGCCGTGCCTTTCAGGCCAATGAAGAGCAGACAGATTTGGAAATCTATGGACCGCAAGGGATCAAGTCCTTTGTCTTAACCAGCCTTCGTGTGTCAGGTTCGCGTCTGCCTTATCGCATTCATTTTCATGAATTTGACCAAGATTCTTTAGGAAAAATCCTTGAGACCGATAAATTCACTGTCTATGCAGAAGAGCTGGACCACACTATTTTCTGTGTTGGTTACCGTGTCATGCAAAAGGACTTGGAAGGAACGCTGGATGCTGAAAAACTCAAGGCAGCTGGTGTCCCATTTGGCCCACTTTTTGGGAAAATCAAAAACGGCCAGGATGTTGTTTTGGAAGACGGAACTGAAATCAAGGCAGCAGACTATATCTCAGCGCCACGTCCTGGTAAGATTATTACCATTCTAGGCGATACCAGAAAAACCAATGCCAGTGTGCGTCTGGCTGTCAATGCCGATGTCCTTGTCCATGAATCCACTTATGGCAAGGGCGATGAAAAAATTGCTCGTAATCACGGCCACTCAACCAATATGCAGGCAGCGCAGGTGGCACTAGAAGCAGGTGCCAAACGCCTCCTGCTCAACCATATCAGTGCTCGTTTCCTCTCAAAAGATATCAGCAAGCTCAAAAAAGATGCGGCTAGTGTTTTTGAAAATGTCCATGTGGTCAAAGACTTAGAAGAAGTGGAAATCTAAAAGATTGGGAAAGGATAAGTATGCCTACTATTCTCATTACCGGAGCTAGCGGTGGCCTAGCCCAAGAAATGGTCAAACTCTTGCCAAATGACCAACTCATCTTGCTTGGTAGAAATAAGGAAAAATTAGCCCAACTCTACGGAAATCATCCCCATGCAGAATGGATTGAAATCGATATTACCGATGATTCAGCCTTAGAAACTCTGCTAGCAGATCTCTATCTCCGCTATGGCAAGATTGATGTTTTGATAAACAACGCTGGTTACGGGATCTTTGAGGAATTTGACCAGATTTCTGACCAAGATATTCACCAGATGTTCGAGGTCAATA
>OBVT01000280.1_pt1 | contig 13643 bp, 13 predicted proteins | sample 1476231 | NCBI WGS metagenome assembly OBVT01 (sample SAMEA2580031, study PRJEB22360) | human gut metagenome | reverse complement strand
CATATTGAGTAATTATTGGAGTTTAGAATTAACATAATCGATGATTATCAGAAGTTCCGTCACTATAAAACTAATTATTATCCATTTTTTATCTTTCTATTAAAATTGAGGGATAGTAAAAAAATCAACTACCCTTGTTGCTAACTTTTTTTGTTCGAAGAAAATAAAAATGCACCTAAGAATAATAAAGGAAAAATAACGAATAGACGAGTAATAAAAAGATTTTGACCAATAATAACAGGCAGAAAAATATAAATAACAAAAGACAATATGAAACAAAGAAGATATATTTTTTTATTTATACTCATGTCATCACACCTCTAGTATTACCATATTATAACTTTTTTAATTGTTCTTTAAGTTTCCAATCTCCTCTATTAGTTCAGAACATTACCCAAAGATTGCTACCAATCCAAAAATATAATACCAATGTAAGAGGCTAATAGATAAATGATAACTTTTATATACCAACTTATTTTATTTTTTATAATTATAGGAACTTATGCTTTAATGCGTGGAGGATATATGGATATTGAATGGAATTTTTTATTATCTATGTATGGCATGTTCGTTGGATACTTGGTAATGTTCTATTTTTCGGTTTATACTAATACTGACTTTAGTAGAAGAACAATAAAAATAATAGCAACAATCAGTATTATTTTAATAACTATTATCTTAGTTATTTTAGGACATTTGTTGTTTATTTTATTAACAGAATAAAGATACAAAATGAGAATATTCGTTTTAATATAGCTAATACAGATAAGATTAATCAAATAACAACTAACGATTTTACTTTATTATTCTGATCACTTATTTGAGAAATAGGAGTTTTTTTAATGAAGAAAAATAAAAAAGTAACCATTAATACTACCTTTTATGTAATTAACATTATAATGATCTTTATAGTAGCCGCATTGTTACAAAAAATAAGTTTTATCAAACACCATGATATTTTAGGTACGATACTTTATACAATAATTATGTTAATAAGCGCAGTAGTAATATACAATGTTCATTTATATTTATTAAAAAAATTAAAAAAATAATTCATGAAGAATGCTCTTTTTTGTTAATTTATACTGTAAAATTAACTTTGAAAGTATGTATAGGTATACAAAATTATCATAAAAGTCTAAAAAAAATAGACGAATTAAATTGCCCGTTTTTTATGCATGTAAGACTAAATAAAGATACTAAATGTACGTCAATGAGAATAAATGAAAACTTATATTCAAGATAAAAAAAAGCAGTTCAAAACACAAAAAATTCACCTATCAAAAGGAGATAAAAATGAATAATGAACTAAGACCTAATAAAAATGAATTAGCATTTTTAAATTTGTCTTACAAAAAATTTTATGACTTATTTGACGAAGTAATGGAAGACGACTTCTGGAACCAAGATTCTCTTTATAGATTTACTAGAATCAAAGATGCCTTTGCTATTTATTCAGAATTACTTAACTACACACCAATTAAATGGGAAATTGAAAAAATGAAAGAGAAAAGGCCACCAATGGAAGCTCAAATTGCCAGTGACCTTTTCAAATTTATTCGGCATGTTTTTTCTCATTTTCCATTTTTCGATTCATGGAATGAAGTTTGGATAAATAAATCCATAGTTAACTGGAATAGCCCAGGTAGATCGATTGATAAATTCCTCGAAAAATATTCAGGTTGTAATGAGATTAAATATAGACTTTGGGATTCTAAGAAAAAAGAAATGATTTATCTAAGTATAAATTTCCCATCTGGCTACTCTCAAGGAGAAAAAATATATATCAAAGATATGCTACACGAAAAAGATGGTGTCAAATTTTCCTTTGCATTAATGAGACAGGTTATAGACACACAAGTCATATAAAATTTATTCCAATTGCTTTTTTGTGATAACTTAAATGTATAAAAATAAAATAAGCATAATTCACAAAACCAGTTTGTTTTTTACAAATTGGTTTTATTTTTTTGTCTTAATATCTAGGATTTTATAAAAAATCAGAATACCTTTATTTGCAATTTTAAGATACTTTTTAGAACATTTAGAGATATTTATAGAATAATAAACAAGTTAAAAAGTAATAGGATTAATAGGATTTGGATAAAAAAATCAATCCTATTTATAGGATTGACGTCGACTAAAGCCTATGAAATCAACAAAAATAATAGTATTCAGACAATTTAAAGTGGTCTTGTAACAATTGTAAATAGTATGCAATATTAGAGGTTATAGTATCGATCAATTCTTATTTAATATTAACTATAAGTATTGTTATATCAGCGTTTATAATAATTTTAAAAAGAGCACTTAATCAAGGCGAGCATAAGATAATCCTTCAGCTATGCTGAATACCACTTAAAGTGGTACTGGATTTCCTTATGCTCATGCAAAATCCTATTTGAAAATCCTATTTTGTTTGTAATATTTCAAAAAGTAAAACATACATTGTTAAAAAATAGGTTATTCTTTTCTTCACTTTTTACTTTAATTTCTTATTTTTATTTCCAAAATAGTCATTGTTAATAAAAATTATAGTACCCTTATTTGCAATTTTGAGATACTTTTTAGAGCATTTAGGGGTGTTTTATATATTATTTATTTAATGGCTCTTAAAAGACAAATATGAACTAAATTTAAAAATCAGAAAGACAAAACAAAATTTTTTGCTTAACCAGTGTCGAATTTTTTAGACACTGCCCATCTATATGCAAATTAAAAATTGGCATAAAATAGCTTAAAAATTTATCAACTTTTTAGTTCCTGCAGGGGCAATTTCTTTCAAAAAAACGCTAGCTTTTTGCTAACGTTTAAGAAAATTTATTTTTCTTCTTCAATTTCATCAATCATTTGATGATTGATTTCTTGTTCTTCACTTTCTGTTAAATCAAAAATTTCACTCGCTAAATACTCTTTTTTATTCCAAGTATAAAAAATTTGATAAATATATTCGGTCGGATCAACTTCTTTTAAGTAATCTAATTCTCCATTTTTTAATTTCTTTCTTGCGTCTTTAAATAGTCCAGAATAAACAAGAACTTGTTTTCCTTTTAACGCTTTATAAAATGCGTCGAACACTTTTTGATTAATTAAATAGTCGTTTTACCAGAACATTTAGCCATTTCATACAGTTCTTTATTATTATTTTGTTTAACTTTTTGTATATGTACTTGTGTAATTTCAGAATTTCCTGTGACATCACGCCACATTTCTAACCATTCTTTTTGACTAATATAAGATTTAGTATCTTTAAAATATGATTTATTAACAGCAATCAATAAAGAAGAAAAAATTCTAACTTATTAAAAAATTATGGAGTGATGATACATGAACACATTCGTTTTCGGCGTAGTCTAAATATCCTCTTAAAATACAAAATAGATATATTGGATTATATTACACGTAAATTTGATTTTAGAACATACCTTTTAGGTGTTTAAGTACACCTTTGGATATATAAAATAAAAAAAATATACTAGCAAAAAAACTAGTAACTTAAATCTTAGTTGAATTTTGAAGTAGTATTAATTTTTATATCTTTGCTATAACACCGATTACTTAAAACTAAGGTAAAAATCGACGAATGTCGGCATAGCGTGAGCTATTAACCCTACCAGTCGACAAGTTTTGGGATTGTTAAGAGTTCCGAAGCTCAACGTCAATAAAGCAATGGAATAAAGAAAAAAACGGTTGTTAGAACTATAGTTGTATATATTTTTAAAACTTTAAAGTGTTATAATTAAGGTAAGTGTAGAGGAGGTTTTACTATGTCTGTAAAAAATGTATTAAAACAATCTTGGGAAGATCTTAAAAATTTAGAATTAAATTTTAAGAACGTAAGTATTGTAGTTGTTATTACATTTATACTTAGCAATATTTTAACGCCGTTAGCAGGTATTCCTGTTGGTTTATTAGGTAGTGCATATTGGATTCAAAATAGAAAAAGAAAACAATCTTAAAGTATTAATTTTTTGGTCCCCTTTTTCGAAAAAGGGGCTTTTTGAAGCTTTTTTTGAAACGAATGAAACGAGTTTCTTCTTGTCTTGATACTATATAGAAATAACGTTTTTTTAAATAGGGATAAACACTTATATATTAGCGTTAGCGTGAATAATTTAAAAAATTTAAAGGTATTTATATTTTACTAAAATCAAGTTTGTTATTGTTACTTTTTGTTGTTTATTTAGACATAAGTTATGATTATCAAAAGTTCCATCACTATAAAAGGTGTATCAAGGGTTTATAAACCCTTGATACACCTTTTACATTCATTCATTTTTAATTACCGAAGAATCGACTCCAAAATCCCTTTTTAGGTGGTTCTACTTCCCTATTATCATCAGAATCACTCTTCGTTTCTTCAACGAACTTATCCTCTGCTGTAAATTTATCTTCGTTTGTACTGTCATTCTTTTTCTCTTCGGATCCATCCTTATGATTTATTTCTTCTTCTGTTGGTTGTTTTTTCTTTTGTTGTTGGTTGATATTTTGAGATTCTCCAGTAAAAGTTGTTTCTTGTGGATTAATATTCTGTCTATTATTCGTGACTGTATCAAAAGAATAATTAAGCTGTCTTTCTTCTTCTAATTGGCTTTCTAGTTTTTGAATCTTTTTATTACTTTCTAATGCTAATACTTGTTGGTTTTCAAGTAATTTTGACCTTTCTTGCAATTCTTTCCTATAAAATTCTATTGTTACTTCATGACGCTTTTCTTGTTTTTCAAGTTGTTTATTTAAAGTGTCTATTTGCTTTTCAAGTGGTTCAATTATTTGAACACCATGTTTAGATTCTTTTTGTGAATTATCATTTTTAACTTTTTCTGAGTTTGTGAGAGTATCTTCAAATCCATATTTTTTTTTATTGCGAGTTACTCTTTGAATTATTCTTTCAACATCAATATCATTTTTAATAAATGAAGTATTATCCTTTTTTATCGTTTCTATGTCCAATCTTTTTATATTGTTAAATATAGTTTGTTTACTAACTCCTAATTCTTTACTTATTTCTTTTACGCTCTTCATATCATCAACCCTTTATAAATACTTTATCAACCCTTTATAAAAAATTTTATCACAAACACTGATATATCAGTATAAAAATCTTATTTTAAAAACCCTTTACAAACTATTGACGATATTGTTATCAATAGTTTGTAAAGGGTTTTTAATGAAGCTATAATATCTTTTATGTGTTCTTCTTTAATGATATAATGTTGATAATACGTTTAAGTCCCGACTACTGGTAATAGTCGGGACTCGGTAATAAAACGTTACAATACGTTAGCTATTTAATTTGATATATGTATTATATACAACAATATCGACAGTTTGCAAGTCAAAAAGTTATGTGGATTTGTAATGTTTTATTACCTCTATTCAAATTTAATTGGAAAGAGGTTTTTATTATGTCTCGTAAAAATATTAAAAATCAAGCTAGTCAAAATTTTTATATGCTACATAAAGCTTTATTTGTTAATGAAAAATATAAAAAATTAAGTGATAGTGCCAAAGTCACTTATGCAATTCTCAATGACAGAGTTAGTTTATCAATTAAAAATAATTGGATCGATGATAATGGGGATATATATTTTATTTTTACAAATGAAAGCCTCCAGAATATATTAGATAAAAGTAAAAATACAATTACCAAAATAAAGAAAGAACTTCAGGAAGTAGGATTACTTGAACAAATCCGTACAGGCTTTAATAAACCTAATAAATTATATTTACATGATATAGAAACAAATATTAGTGTAGAAAAAAACATTCAAACTTCGTCTGTAACCTGTGATAACAAGGAGTCCCAAAATTTGGGACTCCAGAATCCCAAATTTCGGGACTCCAGAAACTCAAAATTTGGGACTCCAGAATCCCAAATTTTAGACCCTAATGATACTGATTATAATAATACTGATTATATTGAGACTAAATATAATGATATGGATGATTTGAATGATAGGAAACTAACATATCCTAATAATCATACAAATCATTCAAATCACTACTATTCAAAATTTAATGATGAAGCTTTAAAATTTCAATTACTCGAAGAACTACCTCAAAGTATTCGAAGCTATTTAAGTAACTTTTCTGTAGCTGAAATTAAAATCATCAAACCCATATTATTAAAAGCCAAGACTTCCTTTAATAATTCCATTGATACATATTACTTATTAGAAGATATGGAAATAGAAATACTTCATGTTCTTAAACGTTTTAAAGCCATGCTTATTCAAAAAAATGAAACCGTTGAAGCCATGCAAGGGTATCTTATGAAATCTCTTAAATCAGAATTTGCAGAAATGCATACACTTAATAAGCGACGCGATAATTTACCAATTACTTCTTTATTTAATCAATAATGATTCAATTAGAGAGCATCTTTAAATAGATGTTCTCTTTTTTTATTTACAAGTGGTTGCCTTAGCAACCACCTAGATTAAACGAAAGGTAAGGGAGGGGATAACAAAATAAGATCAACACAATATCAAAATATAGCATGCTGCTATTAAAGAAAGGAGGAAGACTTATGAGTACTAAGAAAAAGATTAAAGTTACTTTGGCAATGATTAATGTTCTTTTAACTGCAGTCGAACTTTATCTTCAATGGCAATTGAGTAAATCTGAAAATGAAATGTAATTAAGCAAATAGGTGGGACTAAAACAGAAACGTTTTAGTCCTATTTTTTTCTTCTTTATTTAATTTTTTCGTCCTCTTTCTTTTTAGGTTCGTAACATGCCACATATATAATCAGTTGTATAGTAGTAATCATCATAAAAAATGTATACCAATCATTATTATGTAAGTATAATTGATAAGTTAAGTTAGAAGTTGTTGGTAATGTACTTTCATTAATTTTAATTATCGCATTGCATAGTGGTTCAAACAGTTTCGTAGTTAAATATTCAACCTTCTCTTTACTAGCAATTTCTTTATCAATTTCTATACTCTGATTTTGATGTTCATCGGGATAGTGTTCCACGTAATTATCATTTGTAATGATTGTTTCTGATGTTACTTTAATATCTCCCATTTTCACAATGGCATTATCATTAATAATTTCTGTTAAAACATCTATATTAGGAATCTTCATATTTTTTATACTACTAATTGTATTTGTGAATTCTTGATTATATCCCCAATGACGTCTAAAATTTTCTATCATTTTTGTATTTAACTGACTAATTTCATTAAAGTTATTGCTTACTTTAAATGCTTTTCTCAGTTTTTCTGTTAGTTCTATTGAAGTACTTTTGAAGATATCATTACTCATTAATTTTCTATATTCTGAACTATTTAAGTAGTTAGTAGTTGTAAACACATTTCTTTGTAATTGCGTATTATTTTTAATCATAGCCATTGTTTTTTGATAATTAATTAATGCTTGATTCATTATATAGTCTCCCGTCATTTGAAATTTTTCTCTACTTGTAACTAATTATATAATAATTATCGACTTATTATATCTGTATTTATCTACCTTAGCCTTTACACTTCGCACTTCGGTTCATAAATTAAAAAGTGATAAGATGAAAGAAACATATAATAACTTTAATAACATAATTTAAAAGGGGTTAAATTAACTTATGAATTATACAATTACAGAATTAAGTCTAAGAAATCCTAATTATTTAGGTATTAGTCGAGAGCTACTTATTAATGAAAAATATTGTAATTTATCTTTTTTAGCTAAAATCTTATATAGTATTTTAAGTAAATTGCAATTTAAAAATGGTTATGACGAATGGACTTTAAATATGCGCAAATTAGAGAGTGAATCTAAATTAGTATCTGAAGATATAGAACAATATTTAATTGATTTAGAAGAACTGGATTTGATCTTTACAGCAGGAGATAAAGTAGTTGTTTTACAACAAAGAGAATTAGCCAAAAAAGGTATTTACAAAATGCCATCATTCTTACTAAAAGATGTTTTTGATGATTTAGATTGGTACGCTAAGATTTTATATACTATGTATCGAAATCGATATTTATTTGCTAATAAAGAAAATATGGGTAATAGTGATTTTTACAATGATGAACATATATTTTATGGAATATATAACATTAAAGATATTGTTAATGAATTAATGATTGATGAAGAAACAGTTGAGATGTACAACGAACAACTCATTCATGCACATTTACTTAACGTTTCAACTACGACTAATGGTTATCTACGTTTCTACACATACGACGTCTCTAGTGTACCTAAACAATCTAATACAAAAATAACACATTACTCAAAACAAAAATTAATTAAATATATGCCATCAAAAATAGCTTTTATTTTTCAAACGATGGATATCGAACATATTTTGGAAATACAACATGCTATGAGAAGTTATATAGCACATTACAACATCAAAAATCCCAATCGCTATCTACGAAAACATGCTGATGGTATTAGTAAAATCATTCAAACAATGGCTTTAGTGGGTGATACAGATAACAAAGACGTATATACAAAGCATAATTTATGTTTTTATATATTTAATAATGAGATGAAACGCTATTTAGATAATCCAAATTATTTTAAAACTAACAAATCACAAATTAATTATCATATTGATATATTTAATTCGATGATGTCTACAATATTATCGGATTTGGAGATTGCTAAAAACGTCTCGTTTAAGATTAAAAGATTACAAAATACATTTCCCGAATTTCAGAAATCAACAATCTCTTTACTTCGATTATTTACCCTTAATGATGCAATTTTTTTAGGTAATACACTACGTGATATTATAGAAATAAACAATGAAACTAATGCACCAGATAATTTATTTAGTTATAGCGATAATATGTCTTCTGTTAATATAGCAATCTGTGAAGTTAAAGGTTTGTTGATATTGGCAGACCTTGAATTTTCTCATATTGCACCGTTCTTACAAGATATGTTCTTAGAAAGATTTAATGCGTATTATGATTGGACTACTACAGATATAGGTATTGATATTGAAAAACAATATGCCGAATTAGAAAAAGAGAATAATATTTATAGCCATTCAGAAGAAGCGTCTTATATGATGCAGTTATTAACACAACTGACCAGTTGTAATGAGTCAGAAGACAATACTCAGGATATGAAACGTGTATTGTATTTATTTTCAGGTTTCCATCGTTCAATATTACCTCTTAAATTAGAGAAGTATATGTTGTCATTAAAGCTATCTGATTTCATATATGTATATAAAATGTTTTCATTAGGAATAGGCGATTATACACTCTCAATGAAATACAAAATGAACTTATTCCATGTAGACTTGTCATTACTAGAAGACCGTTTATTACGTTGTATTGATATTATCCTACATGTAAAAAATAATACTAAATTAAATGATAATACCAATATATGTATTAGTATCGTAAGAGGTGAAATTTCTAATAGTTATCAAGATGGTCATCAATACGAATATGTAAAGCATACAGAAACAGAGATTACGAATTTAATCAATGAATACTTGGAAGAAGAAAAACAATAATACAACGACTAAAATCCCCATACATCTTGCTGGGGGATTAATGGTTTATATATCCTTATCATTCTACCTTTGGATGTTTCTTCATTAGTTAGATTGACGTTCTTTTTCAATTTCCAATTGAAACATGTAAAGTTTTTCTGCACTGTCTAAAGTAAGCTTACTAAGTTTACGTTAACCACTTCTTAATCGATGTATACTAGACGCCGATACACCTGTTTGTTGATGAATATAGTAAGCCGATAAATCACTTTCTAATAATCGTTCGATAGTTTTTATAATCATTGTCTTATCAATGAACTGTTTATTTATTTGAGCGTTTTATAGATACAGAATAAAAGTTAAAGATAATGCGATAGCTAACACACCAATAGCATAGTTCAATAAAGTTTTTAATCTTATTTTCTTCGCTAATTTCTCATTTTTTAATTCTTATGATTACTTACTTGTTTATTTTTTTGTTTTAAAACAGAAAATAAGAGGGTGGGACATAAAGTTTCTGGACTCTACTCTTCAATTTACCAATTATGAATTAATTACGATCTAAAATACTGAAGTATTACAAACTGAGGAGTCTTTTCAAAGAGTATTTTACATGAGCATAAGGAAATCCAGTACCACCTTCGGTGGTATTCAGCATAGCTGAAAGATTTTCCTTTTATTCGTTCTGCTCAATTGTTCACCATAAATAGCTTAAAAGCTTTATATAAAGGTAATTGTAAGCATTCAAGTGCATTTGTCTAATGGGTGTAATATAACACTTTGTTGCAGACTCTTTACAATTGTTACAAGACCACTTTGAATTGTCTGAAGACTCCTTTTTTTATTGATTTCATAGGCTTCAGTTGACGTCGAGACTCTTAAGAGTCTTAATTTTTTTAACCAAAGACTCTTAAGACTCCTACTTTTAGTATTAATATCAAAAATAAAATCACTCAAAAGTAAGCTAAGCAATTCATTCATTTGTTTTACTTTTTGAATTTGAAGAAATACTTTTTGCTCAATATCGTATTCAATAATGATCTTATTATTTATTTTTAAGTTCAAAAAAGAAGGGAAAGAATAAAACAATTTCTATACTTTTCTATGCTCGATTTTATTAAAAAGTGACCCGAAATAAAGAGCACTTTATCTTTTTATTAAATAGAAAATTAAAAAAACGGAAAAATATATAATAAGATTCATCAAATGATTACTCAAATTTTTGTTTGTGAAATACATTTATATTTATTTGATTCTCATTTGCGTTTTAAGAGCTAACTTAAAATTTCAGTAGCTCTTACTCACTTTTTGGATGATAAAAGTGAAAATAATACCAAAAAATCAAGAAAAGATATTTTAATTATAACGTAGCATTTATGACGAAAAAATTTATTGTTCGTTGAGAAGAACCCTTAACTAAACTTATAGACGAATATCGGTATAGCGTGAGCTATTAAACCGACCATTCGACAATTTTAGGGAGCAATTGTGATAAAGTATTAATGTTTTAAACCTGTTACATCATTGTTTTCGTTGGGATGTAACAGGTTTGTTTCTTTTAATTTGGATTTGTTGTGAGATTATAAATTTATAAAAAACAAGGAGAAGCTTATGATATCGAATAAATTAAAATCTGCGAGATTAGCAAAGGAATTAACGCAATCTGAGGTAGCTAAAAAATTATACGTTACTAGACAAACTGTTTCTCGATGGGAGCAAGGTAAAACGTTGCCTAATATTTATGTAATTCAAGAATTAAGCGATCTTTATGATATTTCTTTAGATGAATTAGTAGTAAATACAGCATTAGAAAATAAGGAGGCTAAAAGTATGAAAAATGTAAATCCTTTTGCTTTATTTGGAGCGATATTATTTAATGTGTTTTTATTTTCTTTAATAGTTATATTTTTTGGTGGCTTTTTGTTATTATCTTTATTCATTTCTTTAGCTATGTTATTTAGTCCTTTGATTTTAGCAATCTTTGTTTTAACGGGTGTACAAGAGTTTAATGTAATTCAGCTAGTTATGACTGTTATTTTCGTTGTTATTGGTTTGTTATCAATTCCTTTATTGAAAAAAGTCAGTGTATTTTTATTTAAATTTTTCAAACGATATTTGAAATTTAATCATAAAGCAATTTTTTATTGAATTTAGAAACGAGTTTCTTTATAAAAGTAAGGAAAGATATAACATAAAATGACTTATCGGAAGTTATCTATCATCGTATATTCGGAGATGATATAATATAAAGGTCGCCTATCTCTCAGGCGTCAATTCAGACGCAGAGAGGAGGTGCATTACTTTGCTAATCATTTTCGTTCACATCATAGCACCAGTCATCAGTGGCTGTGCTGTTGCGTATTATACTTATTGGCTTAGTAAACGCAACAAATAATTAATAGGCGACTTTATAAGCCAGCATCGAAAAAATCCCCACACTATTGCAGTAGTGTGGGGATTGGTGCATTAATTGTTAATCATTTTCGTTATCTAGATTATAACACTGGTTAGTAGAGGAATGCAAAAATTGTAAGTAGTTAAGTTTTGAAATAAAACCTTGACGTAATTTAAAAAATAAAATAAAAGAGATAATGGTGTATGGAAATACTTTATAGAATAAAATAAAATTAATGTATCTTAATATTTAAAATGATTTTAATAAGTACTTAATTAAGGGAGATATATTATGAATAATAAAGATAATATAAAAGTGTTTATTTCGTATGCTCATACAAATGATGAGCATAAAACAAGAGTAAAGTTTATCGCTAGTGAATTAAGAGTAAATTATGGGCTTAATGTGATTTTAGACGAGTGGTCTTTTAGAAAAGGACAAGATTTAAATAAAGCAATGGAGGATTCTGGAACCAAAAGCGATATTATACTAATAATTGGCGATAAAAATTACGTAGATAAAGCCAATGAAAGAATGGGCGGAGTAGGCAGAGAATCTATTATTTTTAGTGATACTTATATGAAAAATGTTAAAAGTGATAAATATACAATTTTATATGCTTTTACAGAAAAGGACGAAGAAGGGGATCCTATTATACCAAATTACATGAAAGGGATTAATAGCTTTGATCTAACAGATAAATCAAAAGATCTTGAAGTAATAGATGAAATAGGGAGAGAGATATATGAAGAACCTAAAGAGATAGCCCCACCTATTGGTTCTAAACCTGATTTTTCAAAAAATACCAATATGCAATCAATTCGCAAAATGAAGTTAGTGGACAATATTGATAATAAGTTACTTAAAGATATTATTGAAGATATTAAGGCAGAATTAAAAGAAATAGATTCTAATTACAAAAACTACCAAGATATAAATGTAAAACGTGATTTCAGTAAAATTCAGTTTTTATTAAAGCATTGGATTGATATAGTTAAAAAAATAAACAAACCTAAAGATATAGCGAAAATATATGATAAATTATTAAATACATTAAAATTAGATAGAAATGAGAATGATGCAACTAGAATGTTTATTCGTATTTCTTTTAATTGTACTGTTGCATATGCTATTGATACGGATAATTTTTCATTAATAGATGAATTGATTAAGTATGACTATACATTTGAAGGAAGAGAAATTAGTTATCAAGATATCAGTACCCTGGGGAACCCATATTTTATAGAAGCTGAATGTATACCAAATGGAATACCGTATAAATCACGTTATTTTGAAATTGAAGAAAAAATAATTAGAAATACAGATTTTAATATAGTAGATGTTCTTGAAGCAGATATTTTTATTGAATTTATAAGTTTGTTAAATAATCAAAATACAGATTCTCTTCAAAAAAAATGGACTATTTTAGATAATGTAATATATTCACAAGTTATAAAACATAAACTAGATTTTAAATTTTTGAAAAGTTTTAAAAGAGAATCAACTGTAAATAGAATACTTAAAATATTAAATCTAAATGATTTAACAGAATTTGAACAATTAATAAAAAATTGTGATGATGCGAAATTATTCTCAGTAATAGAAAAAGAAAAAATAATTAGCCAAAAATAGGAGATAAATATTCTTATCTATATTTTTGATATTAGTAAACAAGAATGACAAATTTAAATCGAAAGAATATGTAGTTATTATTATTAGTTTTTAGGGTCTACCCTAATTGAACAATTAGGAGCCCTTGTAAAATACAGTTTCTAAATGT
>OBVT01000279.1_pt1 | contig 13675 bp, 12 predicted proteins | sample 1476231 | NCBI WGS metagenome assembly OBVT01 (sample SAMEA2580031, study PRJEB22360) | human gut metagenome | reverse complement strand
TGTCTGCTCTTGCGTGATTAAATCTTCTTGTAATTGTTTCACGCTATCGGCTGGATTGAACTCAATAGTAACTTGAGCCAATACTGCCTTGATTAAGTCGTCATTTGTCTCGTTTGTTCTGTCGCCAATCAAAACACGATCAAATGCTGTGTATGGTTCTTCTTGACGAATTGCTACGAAAGTACGATTGTTTTCTTGTAAATACTTGTTTACCACTTTAAATGTCATATATTATGCTTCCTCTTTTTCTGTTTTTTCTGCTTGTAATTGTTGAAGTTGCGTTTGCGCTTCTTCTTTTTCTGTTTTTTCTGCTTGTAATTGTTGAAGTTGCGTTTGCGCTTCTTCATATAATGCTTTGTAATTAGCGCATTCAATCGTCTTGTTAGCAAGTTGAATTGCTAAGTCATTGATGATTTTATCTGTTGTGTCCATCGTGTTCCTTTCTGCCCTTAAATTGATATTTTATAGCGTCCGGGCGATCCAAGTTTGTTAATTTTAAAGTGTCTTTCAATGCCTTCAAAATTTGCATTTATTAAATTAAATAGTTGTACTAGATTTGTTCCTTTTATCCAAATTGTATTATTTATATTCAATGTCTCAACATTTCTAATTTCATTTTTGACATTATCAAATATAATTCCTTTGGGGTCGTTCGCATTATACATCATAGCTATTTCATCGCCATATAAATTGACGGCTGTTGTATTGTCGTTTGTATTCCAGATTTGAATACCAGCAGAGCCGTCATCCATGTTTATCCTACCATTTGAATTAGACATTAGAGCAGTATAAGAACCCGGTTTATTGAAAATTGCACCAGCACCGAAAACAAGGTATTGAATAGGTCTGCCTACGAAATGGTTTACAATACCTACACCGTCCTTGTTCATCTCAATCCAGCCTGTCTGTAAGTCAAAATTTGTAACACCGTTTAGAGATGATAGCTTACCGCCCTTGATAACGTTCGCCGTCAACCCATCTGCGACAATGTTTTTCGCTGAAATATTGATAATTCTAGCTTGGTTTGCGTCAATTTCTCCGATATGAGACGTGTTAATTTGAGCGTTACCAATCATAGAATTTTTAATCACGCCGTCTTTGATATAGGTCTTATCACCCACGGCAACAAGTGCATCGTTAATACGGACAGAACCATCTTTATTCAAATTCAACTGTCCGAGAATATCGCCGGCATTGTTCAAGGCTTTGACTGCCCATGAATTAGAAAGCTGTGTGACTTGTGTGCGTGTCGCATCCAAACCTTGAGCAATCTGAATCGCTCTTGTCTGTGCATCCGTAGCAAGTCCTTTAGCTTCGTCTGTGATTTTGTACGCATCGTCAAACTGACTCGGCTTGTATGGACCTGTATTCGATCCACGAACTAAGATAGGCTCTTTGAACTCAATCCAACCATTTTTAGCAAGGTAAATATAAAATGGATAGTTTTTGTCTTCACCGAAAGCGAAGTCCTCTTGCATGGTAAAAGTCTTTTGGAACTCTTGCCATTCATCTAAAGGCGGTCTATTCTCTCCGATGTTAGCCCAAGTTAAGGTTTTGTTTAACCCGTGGTTTTTGACATTAAACGCAAAAGAAACGTCTGGATATTCCCTAATGCGGTACTTAAACCCTAGCGTGTATGTTTCGCCATGATAGATTTTTTTGACATAAATAGGAAGACTAAATCCTGACCAGTTATACCCAGTAAGACCCTGTGCCTTGATTGTAAAAATACCATCTGCGACAGATACGCTTGCTTTCGGGTTGTTGTTACCGATAAGCGTATGCTTGTTCATTGTCATGGAGTTAACAATCAAGTTATTATCATCTGTGACGTACTTCCCAACTTCCGTCTGGAATATCTCGCTACTCATAACGAGCCGTGATAGCTTGTCAGGTGCTCCTGTTTCGGTTGTTCCTAAAATACGCTCATATAGTTGACTTGTTTCTTTAACTCTTTGGAAGTCTGCTTCATTGACTTTACCAGCTACTTGACTTGCAAGTGTTGTAATTCGTCCGTTTGTGTCTTTCTTGTAATCAGCTAAACGTACAACGTTATCTGTCGCTATCTCTTTAATAGCGTTTAGTTCATTCCAACTGTTGTTTGCGATTGTTTTAGCTTCTTTAGCTAAGTCTTCACTAGCTCCAGCTCTTTTTAAGGCTTCTTCACTTCTGCGTTTGTTTTCTTCGTTTGCTTGTTCTGTTGATTTCTTGACTTTATCGAATTCTTTTTCAAGTTCCGCTGTATCAAATTTTAACTTTTTAAGCTCCCACTCTGAACCATTCCAGATATACATTTCTGTATCTTCGCCAGCTGTTAAGTAAAGAATATCACCACGTTTTATTGTCCCGATTGGCTCGTCTTTTGGTTTAGTTGCACCATAATAGACCGTATTCTTACCATCCGCACTAACAAGCGCCCTTGTAGCAACCGCTAGAGCGCTTTCTGCGAATTCTTTACTTTGCCCCACGCTGCGAATAATTGAGCCTTCAGAGCTTATTTGTTTTTGAACGCTTCCGATATCGTTACAAGTGACTTTATGGTTAATTAAACGCCCCGTAACGTCATAAGAACTTTCAAACGAAACAATCCGAATTTTTTCTCGGAATTCTATCGTTTCGTTAATAGCCATGATATAATCACCGGCCCGTGGTTGCGTGTATTGATAGCCGGCTCGGGTTAAATCTTCCATATCAAGCTGGACTGATATCGAATATGAGTTATCCACTTCAAATTTTAAGCGTTCTAACAACTTGCCGGTATCTTTATAACGTTCATCCGTTACCGGTTCGCCTTCAATACGTCCATAGATACGAGCTAGTGGACTTTCATATTCAGACGTATATCGTCCCTTGCTATGGTCTTCTTCATCCTTCCACGCACCGAGCCCGCGTTTATATGTAATGAATTTGTTGATATTCTTTTCAATCACTAATTCATTCATATTGAAATTTTTTCGGACGACCGTCGAAAGATCCGCACCGATTTTTTTAGTAATTAAGACAACTTTTCCGGAAACTGAAAACTCGAGCCCAGCAGCTTTTACAATGTCTTTTAACATTTCTAAGCGCTTGGCATTTCCGAAGTTCTCCTTACGAATAGAATTCACTCTTACGCTTGGCTCAATCTGATATCGATAACCGCTATCTTTAAAGATGGCTTCAATATACACTTCAAAACGATGTGATCCGTTGAATTCGGTATAACAATTTGAGTGTTCAAAGTCATAAAAGAATTGGTGAACGGCGTCGAAGGAAACGGAAAGATTGTGCCCCTCGTCCCGAGGCTTGGCGTAAACAATGCTATAAAATTCTCCGTTAAGCTCAAATTTCCATCCACGGTCAATTTCAAATAAAACTCTATCATTTGAAATAATAGTTCCTGAAACTGAACGCTCACCATTTACGGCATTTTTGACCGTGAATTCAACTTGTGCTCCGAAGCCTTCGCCTTTTTCATTGTAAAATGTAAGCAATGTTTCCCTCCTTCCTATTTGTATAGTTCCTTAAATCCGATTATCTTGATTGTGCCTCTAAAATTTGAAGACCACGGAATTTTTTTATTCGCTTTCGGTTTAATAACGAAATATTCAAAATTCGTTCGATTGTTGACGTTCGTTTCATTCATCCCGGACGCTAGCACCGTTTCAATCCCACGCAAGAGTAGCTTCTGTCCGGATCTGATCGGCGTTTCTTCATGCCGATAAGTAAACCGACGGCCGTCAATTTCAACAAAAAAGTTGGTATTGTCAGCAATCGCGGTCAATTCCATGGCAAACGGAACTTCTAATTGACTAAGTGTAGCCGTTCCCGCATAATCAAACGTATCCGTTAAAAGTGTGATATTCTTCGGAATTGTTTCGCCATACGGCAATTCTGAAGTAACAAAACCAAAAGAAACGTTATATTTCAATCCAGCAGAAGATTTTCCGATGAACTCATATTCAACCGAACCATTATTGACGACCTTATAACGATATTTCCAGGCCCTATGAGGTATCGTTTTAAGGTTTAATTCGCCCGTTGTTTGTCCGGCCAACTCGAACTCGTATAAATCATCACGCTCGGGGTACATTTTGGTAATGTAAAAACCATCATCACCCAATACGTACCGGTTTAATTCATCTTTTTTATCAAAAAAGGCTTCCATCGTTTGGACGGTAAGCCTTGCTTTTACTTCTATTGTTTTTTCGGTATAGGTCAATCCGTCAAAAATTCGACCATTGCGACCTTTTACCGTTCGTGTTGAAATATCCACGGCCGGGGAAGAATCATCGACCGTGATATTATATAAGCCCAGCTCGGACAATCTCCGAGCCTGACCGTCTTTTTCAATCAATAAATCCATGAGCCCCCCTTACGCGAAATATTCAGAAAGTGCTTGTTTTCTAGCGTCTTTCTCTTTGATTGTTGTATAAATCTTGTCGCCCACAATTTCGTTATGGACTTCAAATTTCCGTTCAGATAATTGCGAGTTCTTAACGTCGTCGCTCAAGTTTTCAAGTGAAGAACGAACGCCCGCACTTGTAACGCTTGCTGACGTGGTAAGTACGCTATTTGTTTGGTAATCTTGATCGGTGATGGCTTGCGCGTATTGTTTCGATACGTCGTTAATGTCTTTCACCCAGCTAGACATACCATTATAGAGCCCTTCACCCGTGAAGCCCCCTATCTTAGCCATAACCCGCGAAGGCGAATGAATAGAGAGAGCAGAACGCATAGTTCTAGCAATACTTGAAGCGATTCGACTTGCTAGCGAATATAAAGATCCAGCCATTGAAGCAAGACCATTATATAGACCGGCGCCCGCATTATAACCGACGCTACTCAATGATCCCGGGAGGCTTCTAAACGTTGCGGCAATGTTACTTTTTGCACTAGAAGCTAGCGACATAACGCGAGACATTCCCGTTTGCATTGTGCTAGCAAAAGAACTCATTGCGCTTGTTGCGCTTGTTGTAACATTATTAAACGTATCATTGAACGTTTTAACCATCTGCGCACCGCTTTGACTGCTGACTTGTGAAATTTTATCAAGTCCAGTTTGAACCGCTTGCCCTGTCGTTTGCATGGCTTTTGAAACGGTATTTTGCATTTCTTGATAATTTTTCGCAATCGATTGTGATAACTGCGTGCTTGATTGTTCCGCACTTTTTGAAACGCGATTGAAATCAGATTCCGCGCTTTTTGCTAACGTATTTGTTGCGGCTGTTGCGCCCGATTGCATTTGTTGAAAATTGGAAACAACTCCAGAATTTGCAAGTTGGGCGTTCGTGTTCGCGGTAGTCGATACTCCAGACGTGCTTGCGTTGGCATTATTAAGTAACTGATCTAGTTGATAGCTTGCGTTCGCGTTTAAATCACTGACGTTTGAAACAACGTTTGAAGTCATGGCGCTCGTTTGAGATGTCGCGTTTGTTTGCGCTTGTGTAAACGCATTATCGCTATTTGTTGCGAATTGTTGAGCTAGCGAAGTCCCGTTTTCGTTCATAAGACCAAAGTTTGACAAAACATTTTGCTGCATTGTCGTAGTCTGAGTTGTAGCGCTGTCGGTAATACCTAGCATATTATTATTGACGTCCGTTAGCATAGCGTCCGTTGACGTGCTAACGCTCGATTGCATTTGTTGGTAATTCGTACTTACGCCCGTATTCGCAAGGAAAGCGTCTGCGGTGATTTTAGCCGTTGTCGTTCCGCTTCGAGCTTCGATATGGTCTGATGTCGCGCTGATTGTCGCTTGAACTTTCGCTCCGCCTTCTTCAGACTTGCCAGAAATAAAGTCCCAAAGACCACCGAAGAAATTCCCTACTGCTTCGCCTACGCCTTTAAGAGCGTTCGGAATGAACTCGAGCAATGCTTTACCGAATCCCGTGATAATATCCCAAGCTGCTTTGACGATGTTTGGCAAGCCCTTAATAATCGCCATTGCGAGTTGGACAATTAATTGCCAACCGGCCGCAATAAGTTGCGGCAATGCTTGAGCAAGTCCATTGATAAATTGACCGATAATCTGAACCGCACTCTGCGCGATCTGTGGTAAGGCTTGAATTAAACCTTGAACCAATGTAACGATTAAACGAATACCACCTTGCAAAATAGCCGGCAAGTTTTGGAGAATCGTTTGAATGAATCCGACAATAACTTGTGTCGCTATCTTAATAATCGTCGGCAACGCTTGAACGATACCTTTTACGATATTCATTAAAATTTGAATCCCTTGTTCTAAAATCTGAGGGAAATTCGCTTGCAAGTTATTGATAAAGTTCGTCGCAATTTGTTGAGCCGTTGAAAGTAATTGCGGGATATTCTGCAAAATACCTTGTGTCACGTTTACCAGTAATTGCATACCGATAGAAAGTAATTGCGGTAATGCTGATAGTAACGTATTTACAAGCGTTCCGATAATCGTTATCGCTGAAGATATTAAAGAGCTGGAATTTTGCCCTACCCCTTGCACTAAGCTAGCGATAAGCTGAATTCCAGCGTCAACGATAACCGGAAACATTGTCGCGAATGCTTGCGCCAGTTTTGCGATTAAGTCCGCCCCGGAAGCGATAAGCGCTGGAATTTGTGACGTGATACCCGAAACAAGATTTTGAATAATTTGTGGTCCTTTAGTCGTTACCGTATTTAGTAACTGATCTATTTGTTGTCCGAATTGGCTATTGATTAAACCTAAACCAGCAACAACAAGCCCGAGAATAGCTGCTGGACCGATAGCAGCAAGAGCAATTCCCATAACTGAGGAAATTCCGCTTGTCATCATGCTTAAAATCGAAAGGCCTTGCGAAGCAGCGCTTCCGATAACCCCCGGAATTCCCGCCATTTTACCCGTGAAGTTAGATACTAAGCCGCTAGCTGTTTGCAACGCCCCAGAAGAAACACTTCCGAATTCTAGCGTTTTAGAAGCAACAACCCCCAAACCTTTAGAGAGTAAGGAAAGATTGTTGACCGCCGGACCAAAAGCAAAAGCACCCACTACGCCAGCGATTGCCGGCTTTAGACTTACCATTGTGCTTTGAAATTTACCCGCTTGTTCTTCGGTCATTTTTGTTCCGTTCAAAAACTGATTAAGAGCTGGATTCAATGAGTTTAAAGCGTCAAGGAATGTTTGTAAACCTTTAGAATTAGAAATTTTATCCACTAGCTTATCAACGTATTTTACTAACGTTGTAAGCACCGGCAAAACTGCCGTCCCGACCTTGATCTGCAACGTTTCAAACGAACCACTCAAGGCCTCGATGGCCCCTTTTAAGTTGTTCAATTTTTCCGCTGCTACTTGCGCCGCCGTGACTTTATCGATAGCGGCTTGCATATTGTTAGCGCCGTCTGCTCCCTCGTTCATTGCGATAGTTGCAGCACGCACCGCGTCCGTACCGAACATGATTTTCAAGGCCATTTGTTTTTCTGCGTCTGTTAAACCTCCCAGTTTATCTTTCAAAACTTGAGAAATTTCCGCGAACGATTTTATTTTTCCTTCCGCTGTGAAGAATAGGTTCGCTCCTTCATCGGTTATGATTCCGAGTTCGCGCATTGCTCGATATTGCCCTTTTGTTGAAGGTTGCAAGTTCATAAGCATTGTCTTGAGCGATGTCCCGGCGTCTGAACCTTTAAGTCCGTTTTGCGCGAATACTGCGAGGGCGTTTGTGGTATCACGGAATGATAAACCAAGCCCTGAAGCGACCGGCGCGACCATAGAAAGCCCGTACTTCAATTCGTGGACGTCTGTCGCTGAAGCGTTCGCCGCTCCCGCTAGTTGGTTCGCTGCTTGCGTTGCATTCATACCGTCACGTTTGAACGCGTTTAAAGCTGTCGAAGTAATTTCCGCCGCTTCCTTCAAGTCGAGTTCCCCAGCGGTTGCTAAGTTAAGCGACGCGGTAAGTCCACCGTTTAGGATGTCTTGCGTGGAAACCCCAGCTTTTGCTAGTTCACCTACGGCGTCCGCTGCTTCCGCTGCTGAAAAGGCTGTATCTGCCCCGGCTTTAATAGCTGCGTCGTTGAATTTCTTCATCGTTTCCGCGCTTTCACCAGTAACAGCCTTGATATTGCTCATTTTAGCCTCGAACTCGGCCGCTTTTGAAACGGTGCTCTTGATTGCTTGCTTTCCAAGTTCAAAAGCCTTGTATGCAGCAGCAACTCCGATAACCTGTTTCAATAACCCACTAGAAGCACTTGCAGCTCTATTCGTATGGCTTACAATTCCAGTTAAAGCATTAACGGCTTTCTGTCCGGTTGTTTGAAACGCATTTCCGAGCGAGCCTCCGACTTGTGTAGCGAGCCTATTCGTTGCTGATAACAAACGCCCACCGAATGAGTTACTAACTCGATCCGCGAAGCCGTTTGCTTTTGTCGTCAAGCCTGAAAACAAGCTAGACCATGAAGAATTGATAGGATTCAAAACACTTTGACCGAGCGAGCTTGTCACTCGTTGCGCTACTGACAAAACGCGAGCCTCGAAAGCTGCTAAACTATTGGCAATGTCATTAAACGCGGACTTGTAAGGTCCACTCATATTTTGAGCAGAATTCGCAAATACCGAACCGATTGAATGAGCTTTCGAGCTGATTCGTGTCGCCATCGAGTCGATACTGTTCGCCATTTCTGCAAAAGCACTCTTTGGTGATTTTATCGCGTTTGCGATATCAAAACTAAACGCTTTTTTAAACCCTGAATTAACTTTTGAACCGAACGACAAAATATCGTTTTTCATCGTCCCAAAAATGCTTTTTATATCATTTGATAGACGGATAAGGCCATTTCTCAAGGGTTCGGGCAATTTTGCGCCAATGTTTGAAGCGATACGCTGAAGCTCACCCATAGCGATTTTTAAACCGCCAGTCAGACCTTGACCGATTTTAGAGCCTAACGACTGATTGTTGCTTGCTAGTCGGTTCATTAATTCCCCAACTTCGCGAATCATCTGATTGGCGCTTTTAGAAGCAGATTGCGCGGCCGTTTCAAACGCTTTTTTAGTTGAATTCACGACCTCGTTCATCGCCTTATCGTATTCGGTTAAATCCGCACCAATAAGGGCTTCGATTGAGCCATCAAAAGCCATCACTTCACCTCCTTTTTTCTTTTTTTAATGTCTATTTCGGAAATGCTCGTTCAATCGTTCAATTTTCGCGAGTAAATCCTCGTTATTCCTCTTGTCGTTGTCTTTTGGACTGAATAAGCGTCTAACTTTATCGCGGTCCTTTTTCTTGCTCAATTTACTTACTTCCGCTTTTTTCGCGTTAAGCGTATATCGTAAATTAAAGGCAAGCTCGACAAGATTTTCTCTTTCTTCAATGCTGCGATAGTATAGACCTTCGCGAATCGCGTCAAGCTCCCTTTTACTGCAAGAATAAATGATTCGTGTATCTGTTAGACCTAAACGGGCGCACTCGATTAAGAGATTGCGTTCTTCAACCTTCCAATTTGTGCTTCCGTTTGTTCGATTTGGAATTGTGCCGTCGCTTGATCTTGTGCTGTTTCTGCTTTCGCCTTCAAATACTTCAAGGCCAATTCGAGCTTCTCGATATACTTCAAAACTTTTTCGTTGAAAAAACCTGAATCCACCATTTCTTCTTCAATAGCTTTAAAGATAGGCTCGGTAGTTGTCGCGTCCAATTCTTCCAATTTAGCTGAAATAGCTGTCAATGCTTCCTCGTCTGAAATAGCTTTCGCCTTTTTAGACGCGCATAACTTGATTAAATCAACCAAAGCCGAATCGTTACGCTCAACTACTCGAAGGAATAAAGCGCCCACGCCGTCCTCGTTTGGTTGTCCGTTGTCGTCGCGACTTGATAATTCACGGTTGACTTTAAACATAAGCATATAATCAAATTTAATTTCGATTGCACGGCTTCCGACTGTAAATTCCATAGTTAATACTCCTTTTAGTTAAAAAAATAAAAGCAAAAGGGCTTTTGACGGCCCTCTTGCTTGAAAAATTAGCGTGTGATATTGTTGTAATCGCCAGTTGTTTCGCCCGGATTTTGGTAATCATATACTTCATTAAGCATATTGATTTCTTCCGTTGAAAGCGGGAATTTTCCGTCGCGAAAACGTCCAACGATTCCGACTGTGTAAGTAAGTTCAGTAAATCCATCGATTGCGTCGTCGAATTCGATATCGTCTGTGATTTTACCATAACCGAATTGCGCTGGATAAGTGTCTTTTCCAGTTGAAGTATCTTTTACGCTTTCGTCAACGATAACGCGCCAAATTTTGACTGATTCACCTGTTTTTTGAGCATCCAAGATAACTTGAACTGATGGATCTTTTGGTGCAAAGTATTGAGCCAACTCGATTGAGTGCTCGTCAGTTGCTTTTTCAAGCAAACGCCCTTGTTGTGTTTGTTCGTCAATGTATTCCCCACCCATAGTAGTAGAGCCATCTTTACGATAAGCTGGAAGCATTGCTCCCATGCCTTTTTCTGCGTGAATCGATTGAATAAAGTAAAATACTTTTTTACCTACGATTGGCTTCGCAATCGTAATTTTAATTTTTGCCTTGTCTTCTGCTTCACCCATATTTTTTTACTCCTTTTTAATAAATTATTTCTGTTAAATTTAAAACGACATGATAGACCTCACGGCCTACTGTATTATCTTTTAATACATTTGTAGCCATTCTCGAATTTCTTCCGATACGCCTGATAGCTTCAGAGCGCACTCTTTCGACCTCTCCGCGACTTTCATCGCCCGGTAGGAATATATCCACCTGAACGCCTAAATCCTCGATAATGAGCCCCGTTTGGACTGTTTTCGACGTGTCAGAGCTTGTTTGACCGATAACGATAAACGGCTCTAGCGTTTCCGGTTCCGGAAGGTTGAAATAAATCGGAAAGTTTAACGGCTTCAATTTTTCGCGAATATTCGCGAGCGCTTTTACTGAAGGTGTTTCAAAAGTCATAAATCACCTCCTAAACATTTTGTGAAGATTCTTGAATAGAACCTCACTTTCTTCTTTCAATGCCGGACCGAGGAAAGGTTGCGCCTTCATTTTACGCGTTCCAAGCTCCACATAGACGGAATAACCAGCGGGGGACGTTACTTTGTATCGTAACATACCCACTCTAGCAACAAAAATACCGTTACGCATGAATCCGGTATCGACTGCTGCTTTCATTTTAGCTTTACGCTCAACCCGTAAGGCCGAACGTTGAAGCTCCGCGCTTACTGCCCGTCTTGCCTGTTTTGGTTTACCTTGTACGCGACGAATAAATTTATCAAGCCCCTTGACTTTATAAGTAAAACTCATAAATAAATCACCGTGCTATTATGATGGTATCTTTTGCCTTTGATTTTCATTTTCTTGCCCTTGTAAATCACTTCGGAAAAATCTTTATGAATACCTTGCAAGTGCAACTTGAACGCGTCGAAGTCGTACTTACCAAAAAGCCCCATCATTTCATAGTTTGACATGGCATTTTTCATACAAGGTATCGGGGAGCTGTTACGCTTTCCCGTTTTCTCGAATAATTCATCGCTCGGACGTGTTTCAAAAATCAAAACAACGCGATCACTATAAATCATACGCGCCCCCTTTTTAAATAAATCTAGCGATTCCACGGGCGCGATTTTTGACTGCTAGGCTTTCCAAAATCGCCTTGTTATCATCTGTTAGATAGCTGTCTTCCCAAGTAAAACTCCGGCCTTCTTCGCTGTCAGCGGTTGCCCCTTCAGAGTTTAAGCGGTTAAATCGACTGACAGCCACGTCGCGAAGAATATAGCTCACACTATCCGGCAATTCTGCCAATGGAAAGTCCGAAAAGCGGTTGACGAACGCGATAACACGCTCGAAGCTATCCTTCACAATTAAGGCCAAAAGTTCGTCTTGTTCTTTGTCGCTTTCCGGGATTCCTTTCAACAAACGAATTTCTTTCGTTACTTTCTCTAGTTCAATAGCTGCCATCGTTTACCTCTTAGATTATGCTGCGACTGTTACTTTTTCGATTGTTGTTTCAACGACACCTTCTGGAATTTCAGCGAAAAGAACGTTTGCTCCAAAGAATACAGATTCGAAAGTAAGATTCTTCAATGCACGATCGCGAGCTACTGCGATAAGTCCGGTTTCGTCTGTGAAGTCCGCAAACAATCCGCCCAAGTCACCCGTAGCAACGTTCAAGTTTGCAAAAACAAGATTTTCTACCGCTGTCGTGTAGATTTTTCCTTCTGGTACACCGTTCATCACGATCACGTTTTGCATACCCAAGAAATTCTTGAGCAAAGTCATTCCGAAGACGTTAGAAGCGTTAGCACCTACGCCAGCGTTTCCGAGGTATTCAGCAGCGTCAACCGGATTCACGAAAGTAACGACTGGAGATCCTTCAAATTCGTTGAAAGTTGCGATTTTTGCCCACGCTTGAGCAAGTGCGCCTTGCAATCCTTTACCTTTGTTTTTAGTTGGGTTTGCTTTCAAGAATGTAAAGAATTGCTCCTTAATTCCGTTTTGAATCTCGCGCATAAGACGAGTATCAGCTTCTGTGATTGCTACTGACGCACCGTGACGAGCGATTGCTTCCGCTGATACAGAACGACGTTTTTTGAACCAAGCGACTTCGTATGCTTGCGCTTTTGCGCGAACCATTTGAGAAAGCGGAATATCTTCACCCTCTGCCGGGTTGGTTGCGTTCACGTCTGCGGTCCATTTGTAAGTTTGGATTTTGAGATCACTTGTCAATTCTTGACGACGTGTGACACCAAGAAGTGTCAATAGATCATTGATATTTTTTGAGAATTTGTTGACAAAATCGATGGACTTAATTTCGCCCAGATTCGCCATTGTTGTTAGTTTTGCTTCAGCCATATTTTAGCCCTTTCTAAATAATTGAATGTTTTCAGCGATTGCTTGTTGACGCTCGTCGTCGTTTTCAATCGCCATGATATCCTCTTTCGTGAGCCCGTTAATAGTGCCACGACGAGGCGTACTTTGTACTAAGCGTTCATTGACGCGTTTTTCAACTTCTTTGTCAAAAACATTTCGCAAGTCAGAAATTTTCGCTTTGACTTCTTCGGCTGTCGGAGCGAGGACGTGCCCGAGGAATTCTTGCGGAAGCCCTTCTTCCACTAGCAACGCCATTGTTGCCATTTTCATTTCTCGTTCTGCGATTACTCGCTCACGTTCTTCGATTGCTTGGATTCGTTTTGCTTCCTCTTCTTTGGCGCGTTCGTCCTTTGTTAGTTTCGCGAGGCGTTCACCTTCGCTCTTTGCAAGTTCGAGAGCTTCTGCTTGTTCAGACTCCCAAGTTGCGCGAGCTTTTGCGATCTCCGCTGCGACTGCCTTCCCGAATTCTGCCCGTGTAAAGGTACGCTCTGACTTTTCTTGCTTGGTTTCAACTTGTTCTTCTTGAGTGACGTCTTGCTCAAGTGCTTCAGTTTCAACGGTTGCTTGTGTATTTTCTGACATTTATTTCCTCCGATGGTTACGCCATCACTCGATATTCTCGTTTTACGCCCGGCGGCGAAACAATGCAGCTTTTAAAGTCTTCCGCATAGTCTGGACAACAAAAAAGCGGTCTATTCCCGCTTGTCAAGATACGGATCACCTCCTTATCTATTTGTACGTTCTTTGTATGCTTTTTTAATTCCGTCAATCAATCCGGCAATAATGGTCCAACCCACTAATACCAAAATAAAAAAACAGATTAACCCAGCGGTAAAGAAAACGATATCCCAAATATTAATCATTG
>OBVT01000278.1_pt1 | contig 13675 bp, 14 predicted proteins | sample 1476231 | NCBI WGS metagenome assembly OBVT01 (sample SAMEA2580031, study PRJEB22360) | human gut metagenome | reverse complement strand
GGCCTACCAAGGATCTTTTTGGAGACGGAAGTATCCTTGTAGCTTCGATAGATGGTCATGCCAAAGGGCAAGCTTGTCTCTTTATTCCAGACTATCATCTCTTTATCGCGGCAGATCTTTGTTGGGGAATAGACCTCTTGCCTTATACCAAGCAGATGCATCTGATTCCTTCCTTGGTTCAAGATAGCAAGACTGACTATATCAAGGGAACAGAGTTACTGGAAGAAGTCTTGAGAGACGGCATTGAGGTAGTTGTCAGCCATGACCCTGTAGAAAGGATTGAGCGGATTTTGTATGAAAAAAATAACCTTTCTTAAAACGTTTATCCAAACTCGGTGGCTTCATCATTTTAAATCTCGAGACGCTTTAGAAAACTATCAGAAAAAGCAACTAGCTGCCTATATGGCCTTTCTTAAACGTGAGTCGCCTTATTTTAAAAATGGGGTACCTAGCGACTTTGACCATATGGACAAAGCTTTTATGATGGCTCATTTTAATGAGCTCAACACCCAAGAAGTGGATCGAGACGAGGCCTTGGCTTTGGCTATCGAAAGTGAAAAGACTCGAAATTTCACAGAACTTAAAGGAGAAATAGCTGTCGGTCTTTCTTCAGGGACATCCGGGCATCGGGGAATCTTTATTACAACCGAAAAAGAGCGAAGTATGTGGGCGGCGGCAATCCTAGCCAAGATGTTGCCTAAAGGTCAACTTTTTGGACACCGCATCGCCTTTTTCCTGAGAGCGGATAATGAACTCTATCAGACAATCAATACGGCACTCATTCGTTTAGAATACTTTGATATTTTCAAGAATACAGATGAGCATATAGAGCGTCTCAATAGTTATCAACCGACTATTGTAGTGGCACCTGCTTCTATGTTGATTGAATTGAGCAAGCGCCTAAAAGCCGGAGAGCTAAAGATTCATCCGCAAAAAATCGTATCGGTGGCAGAAATATTGGAAGATAGTGATAAAGAACGGATTGCTGATGCTTTTTCTCTATCCATTATTGACCAAGTCTACCAGGCAACCGAAGGTTTTCTAGCTTGTACTTGCCCTGCTGGAAATCTTCATCTCAATGAAGATATCATATTTGTAGAAAAACACTATCTGGATGATCGACGTTTTTATCCAGTGATTACAGACTTTAAACGAAGCAGTCAGCCTGTTTATCGCTATCAGCTCAACGATATCTTAGTTGAAAATCCTGAACCTTGCCCATGTGGATCTCATTACACAAGGATTGACAAGGTCGAAGGTCGATCTGATGATATTTTCTACTTTGAAGGGCTAGATGGAGGTCAAGTCACGATTTTTCCTGACTTTATCAGACGTTGTATTCTCTTTGTGGAGAATGTCGGAGATTACCAAGTCAAACAACATTCTGAGAAGTTAGTGGAAGTTTGTCTGAGTCGGAGGGACGAGCAAGTTGAAACAGCGATTACAGAGCAGTTTCGACTCTTGGCGCAACAAAAAGAGTTTAAAACACCTGAAATAAAATTTTCAGATTATCACTGGGATACAAGTCGTAAACTCAAACGTATCCAACGTTTATGAAAGGACAAAAAGTTATGACAGAAGTAAAAAGACATGTAGAAATCGCAGGCTATGGAGTTTGCCTTCCAAAAAATACAGTGCAATTTAAAGATCAGACTCGTCATCGTGTGGTTGAAAATGAAGAAACGCAACTCGATTTGGCGGAAGCGGCTATCCAAGCTGCACTTAAAAACGCAAATTTGAGTATGAAAGACATTGATTGCCTTGTATCAGCTAGTGCGGTTGGTGTTCAGCCTATTCCTTGTACAGCAGCTTTGATTCATGAACGTGTGGCAAAAGGGCTCTCTATCCCAGCTATGGATATCAATACGACTTGTACAAGTTTTATCTCTGCTCTATCGACCATGTCACATTTGATTGAAGCAGGAGAATATGGTCGCGTTTTAATTGTATCTAGTGAAGTTGGTAGCCTGGGGCTTAATCCAAAGCAAAAAGAAAGTTTTGAACTCTTTAGTGATGGGGCAGCAGCCTTTATTTTCCAATCAAGTGATAAGGATAAGGGAGTTATCGCTAGTCTTCAACGTACTTGGTCAGAGGGGGCTCACGATACAGAGATTCGTGGAGGCTTGACTTCTTATCAACCAAAAGAGTACTCTGAAGAGACCAAGACAAATTTTATGTTTGATATGAAAGGCAAGAAAATCCTCTTGCTTTCTGCCCGTGTCATTCCAGAAATGTTCCAAGAATTCCAAGAGAAATCAGGTATTTCTAAAGATGCTGTAGACTATATTATTCCTCACCAAGCTAGTCGTGCTCTTCCTTTGGTTATGGGAAAACTGGGAGTAGATGAAGATAAGTACCTGAATCTTGTTACTGATTATGGAAATATGGTCTCCGTTGCTGTACCTTTTGGTTTAGTTTATGCACTTGATCATGGTTATGTAAAAGAAGGAGATACCATCTTCTTGATGGGAACTGCAGCTGGTATGACGGTCAATATGTTGGCTTTGAAATTATAAACTGAGAGCAGGCTCAGATAAGAGGCCTGCTCTTTTAATTAATTTTATAGATAGAACTATCGGCCTATACAGTAAAAGCTTGATAAGTTTTATGAAACTAAGTATACTAGAAGGTAACAAGCGTTTTCAGACAGTATATTAGGGAGTATACTTAGAAATTGAGAGGGAGATATGGGAATCAGAAAATTTCGCTTATTAATGTCCAAGTATGGCTTTAGTATTGCGATTATACTTATAGAATTAGTTCTTATTTTCGGAATTATTCTTTACATGAGCCAGATTGCTCCGATTATTTGGGTGACTCTTGTATTTTTGATCAGCGTCGCAACGGTTATAGCGATTGTCAATCGTTCGATGACACCTGAAAGCAAAGTAACTTGGTTGATTGTGACCTTTGTACCGGTATTTGGTCCACTGCTTTATCTCATGTTCGGTGAGAGAAGGCTATCAAAAAAAGAACATAAACAACTCCAGGAGTTGAATTCTATTGCCTTTCATGAGAATCATGGGCAACAACTTCATCTGCAGTTACAGGAAACAGATAAATCTGCCTACGGGATTATCAATGCCTTGCTACATATGGATAGCAATGCGGAAGTCTATGAGCATACAGATTCACAATTTTTTGCTGATGGAGAAGAAATGTGGAAGCAGATGCTGGAGGATCTAAAAGGGGCTAAAAAATTTATTTTTCTAGAATACTACATTGTCGACGAAGGTTTGATGTGGGATAGCATACTCGAAATTCTGGAAGAAAAGGCAGCTCAGGGAGTTGAAGTCAAGATGCTCTATGACGATATTGGTTGTATGGTGACTTTGCCTGGAGATTATACCGTTCATTTGCGTTCTAAGGGGATCGATGCTCATAAGTTTAATAAGGTAATTCCTCGTATGACAGTGGCCTATAACAACCGTGACCACCGTAAAATCTTAGTCATTGATGGGCAGATTTCTTATACTGGCGGCATCAACCTTGCAGACGAATATATCAACCAGATTGAACGTTTTGGCCACTGGAAAGATAGTGGGATTCGGATAGATGGTCCGGCGACTCAAGCTTTTACCAGACTATTTCTCATGAACTGGTATATCAACCGTGGAGAAATCAGTGACTTTGATCAGTATCATTTGGAAAATCAGACACGATCTGGTAGCGGTCTTTGTATCCCATATGGTAGTGGACCAAAACCGATTTACCAGATGAAGGTGGGTAAAAATGTCTATCAAAATCTGATTAATCAAGCGGAGGATTTTGTCTATATTACAACGCCTTATCTCATTATCGATTATGATTTGACAGAGGATATAAAGAATGCGGCTATGCGAGGCGTAGATGTGAGAATAGTCACCCCTTTTGTGCCAGACAAGAAGATCATTCAACTGATAACACGGGGAGCTTATCCAGATCTTTTATCTGCTGGTGTTCGTATTTTTGAATACACACCTGGTTTTATCCATAGTAAGCAGATGATTGTTGATGATCGTTTTGCGGCTGTTGGGACTATCAATCTAGATTATCGTAGTTTGGTTCACCACTATGAAAATGCAGTACTACTGTACAAAACAGAGTCAATAGCAGATATTCGCCAAGATTTTGAAGATATTTTTGAAGTGTCACAAGAAATTTTCTCGGATACCATAAATCCTACTTGGTATCAAATGATAATTAAAGAAGTCACGCAGTTATTTGCACCGATGCTTTAATTGAAAGAATTAACTGAGAATAGTTGATTAGAGGAGAGGTTGGGACAAAAGTCCTAGCCTCTCAATTTTCTTTGGATTGTCGAGCAAGACGCAGTGGTTGAGTGGGCTCTACTACGCTGATTTCATCAGCTTTTACAGCCCTACTCAACTGTGCGGAGGTGGGACGACGAAATCGAATTCTAACGAATTACCGATTTCTGTCCCACTCTCTTTTTCTGTAAGCAGTTTCCTTGACATCTTATTTATTTTTCGTTATCATATGTCCATATAATATATGGGAGTCTGTGTACAGTCTGAGAGGAAGTGTTAAACTTCGACCGCACCTGATCTGGGTAATGCCAGCGTAGGGAACGAATACTTGGCCTAATTTTGCACCTTTTTCATATATGAAAGAGGTTTTTCTTTTTTTACAAAGAAAAACTGTAACTTAGAAGGAGGTTTTAATGAAAGCAAGCATTGCTTTACAAGTCTTGCCCCTATCACAAGGGATTGACCGCATAGCTCTTATCGATCAAGTCATTGCCTATCTGCAAGCTCAAGGAGTAACCATGGTGGTGACACCCTTTGAAACAGTTTTAGAGGGTGAATTTGATGAGCTCATGCGTATTCTCAAAGAAGCGATAGAAGTGGCAGGCCAAGGAGCAGACAATGTCTTTGCCAATGTGAAAATAAATGTAGGAGAGATTTTAAGCATTGATGAGAAACTTGAAAAGTATAATGAGACGGCATATTAGCCTACTAGGATTTTTGGGTGTCTTGTCCATTTGGCAGTTGGCAGGCATTTTTAATCTATTGCCTAAATTTATCCTTCCAACTCCACTTGAGATTCTCCAGTCTTTTGTTCGTGACAGAGAATTTCTTTGGTACCATAGTTGGGCAACCTTGAGAGTAGCCTTACTAGGTTTGGCCTTGGGTGTCTTGATAGCTTGTATTATGGCCGTCCTTATGGATAGTCTGAGTTGGCTCAATGACTTGATTTACCCCATGATGGTGGTTGTTCAGACTATCCCGACCATTGCCATAGCTCCTATCCTAGTTTTATGGTTGGGTTATGGAATCTTGCCCAAGATTGTTTTGATTATCTTGACGACAACCTTCCCTATTATCGTTAGTATTTTAGATGGTTTTAGGCATTGTGATAAGGATATGCTGACCTTGTTTAGTCTGATGCGAGCCAATCCTTGGCAAATCCTGTGGCATTTTAAAATCCCTGTCAGCCTGCCTTACTTTTATGCAGGACTTAGGGTCAGTGTCTCCTACGCCTTTATCACAACAGTGGTATCTGAGTGGTTGGGAGGCTTTGAAGGACTAGGTGTCTACATGATTCAATCCAAGAAACTGTTTCAGTATGACACCATGTTCGCGATTATTATTCTGGTATCGCTGATCAGTCTTCTAGGTATGAAGCTGGTCGATATCAGTGAAAAATATGTGATTAAATGGAAACGTACTTAAAATAGAGCGTTTTGAAAAAGAAAAGAGGAAATAAAAATGAAGAAAACATGGAAAGTGTTTTTAACGCTTGTGACAGCTCTTCTAGCTGTCGTGCTTGTGGCTTGTGGTCAAGGAACTGCTTCTAAGGACAACAAAGAGGCAGAACTCAAAAAAATTGACTTTATCTTAGACTGGACACCAAATACAAACCACACTGGACTTTATGTAGCCAAAGAAAAAGGATATTTCAAGGAAGCTGGAGTGGATGTTGACTTGAAATTGCCACCAGAAGAAAGCTCATCAGACTTAGTGATTAATGGCAAGGCCCCGTTTGCTATCTATTTCCAAGACTACATGGCTAAGAAATTAGAAAAAGGGGCAGGCATTACTGCCGTTGCAGCTATCGTTGAACACAATACATCAGGGATCATCTCTCGTAAGTCTGACAATATCAACAGTCCAAAAGACTTGGTTGGTAAGAAATACGGAACCTGGAATGACCCAACTGAGCTTGCGATGTTGAAAACCTTGGTAGAATCTCAAGGTGGAGACTTTGAGAAGGTTGAAAAAGTACCAAACAACGATTCAAACTCGATCACACCAATTGCCAATGGTGTTTTTGACGCTGCATGGATTTACTACGGTTGGGATGGAATTCTTGCTAAATCGCAAGGTGTCGATGCTAACTTCATGTATTTGAAAGACTATGTAAAAGAGTTTGACTACTACTCACCAGTGATCATCGCAAACAACGACTATCTAAAAGACAACAAAGAAGAAGCTCGTAAAGTCATCCAAGCCATCAAAAAAGGTTACCAATACGCTATGGAGCACCCAGAAGAAGCTGCAGATATCCTAATCAAAAATGCCCCAGAACTCAAAGATAAACGTGACTTTGTCATCGAATCTCAAAAATACTTGTCAAAAGAATATGCTAGCGACAAGGATAAATGGGGACAATTTGACGCTGATCGCTGGAATGCCTTCTACAAATGGGATAAAGAAAATGGGATCCTCAAGGAAGACTTGACTGATAAAGGCTTCACTAATGAATTTGTAAAATAATGACAGAAATTAGATTAGAACACGTAAGCTATGCCTACGACAATGAAAAGATTTTAAAGGATATTAATCTGCAGGTGACTTCAGGTGAAGTGGTCTCTATCCTAGGACCTAGTGGTGTAGGTAAGACCACCCTCTTTAACTTGATTGCAGGGATTTTGGAAGTCCAGTCTGGGCGAATCATTCTTGATGGAGAGGAAAATCCCAAGGGGCGCGTGAGCTATATGCTACAAAAAGACTTGCTCTTGGAGCATAAGACGGTCCTTGGGAATATCATCCTGCCCCTCTTGATTCAAAAGGTGGATAAGGCAGAAGCTATTGCTCGCGCAGATGAAATCCTTGCGACTTTTCAGTTAACGGCTGTACGAGACAAGTATCCTCATGAGCTCAGTGGCGGGATGCGTCAGCGTGTTGCTTTACTCCGTACCTACCTTTTCGGGCATAAGCTCTTTCTTCTAGATGAGGCCTTTAGCGCCTTGGATGAGATGACCAAAATGGAACTTCATGCTTGGTATCTAGATATTCACAAACAGCTGGAGTTGACGACACTCATCATCACGCATAGTATCGAGGAGGCCCTCAATCTCAGTGACCGCATCTATATCTTGAAAAATCGCCCTGGGCAGATTGTTTCTGAAGTCAAACTTGATTGGTCTGAAGGCGAAGACAAGGAAGTTCAAAAAATTGCCTATAAACGCCAGATTTTAGCGGAGTTGGGCTTAAATAATTAGAAATGAAGAGAGTTGGTGAAGTTTATACTTTGCCAGCTCTCTTTTGCCTTTTAAAAAAGGGAAACTAACTTGCGAGAAGGAACTAAAAGGGCTATAATGAAGAAAAATGAAACATGGTTTAAAAATGGGATTTGATAAAGATTTTATAGAAAAGGTTTTTTCTGACGGAAAAGATAGAGTGAATAGAGCTATTTTTGTAAAACCGGAAGAACTTATTGAAATATCCGATGAAGAGCTAAGTTATTTTGGCGAGGGTATTTTTTATTGTTTACCTCGTAATCAGTATGTAATGGATAATAAAGATAAAATTAGACAAAAATATAAATTATCTAAAGAAATGCCTAAAATAAATGGCATTCCTTTACCAACTTTTTTAAAAATGAGATCATGGGATAGAATTAGAAAGACCAAGCCAACCTTAAAAGAAATCATCAGGATGATTGAAAAATGATGATTCAGTGTAGGTGAAGTGTTGTCTTATAATTAGAAAGAGGAGTTGTTATGAGATACAGTCAACAAGTATTAGATATGCTAAAAAGAGGTGTAAGTGGTGATGTTGATGATTACTATGACTTTTTTCTTGAGCTCACTGCTAAATTAGGCGAAGATGAGGCTTTTGCTGACGGTTTGATAGCAGAGAATGAACCTCTTTTTGATGTTATTAATGATGAACAAATGTATTATTTCTATGTCGAAGAAGATACAGAGAACAGAGAATTGTGCCAAAATTTTTTAAAGACTTACTATGAAAAAGCAAAACAACTAGTAGATAGCTAAATTTGGGCTTATCTTGTTCTTTGAGTTTATAGGTGGAATGGTATTGTATGAAAAAAGAAGAAATTAAAAATATATAGGCGCAGATCTTGAATTAAATGTTAATGGCCGAGGTACTTACTTTAAATCAAGTATTTGTGTAGTAGGTAATTATATGAGAAATAGAATCATTGTTGTTTACAGAATTGCAAATCGTTTGGTCTCTATTACAGTTGAAAATCCAGACTTTTCTGAATTAAGAGTTAATCAATTTGTAAAAATTGGAGACAAAGAGTATAGGATAAATAGTCTCCCTTTTGTGGATTCAACCCCACCAAAATCTTTTTTTGAAATGGATACATTTGCAATTGACTACACAGAGGATGAATTGATGAATAAAGTGGCAGTATTTACGCTATCGGATAGTCAATCATAGTGTGTTACACAGAAACTATAGCAATCAATCCGTTCAATGTGTCAAAATGTATTATAAATCTAAAAAATGAAGACGGTGGCTTGAAAGAATCAGGGCAAGTTGTGTGGTACTAAATGACTTGAGCGACTTTAGAATATAGGAAAAAAGCAATACTTAAACTAATTAAAATTTTTAATTCTAGTATTTTAGGATATTGGTATATTCCTGAAAACCGTGACCCAGGTATGATTGAGATTGATGAGCAAACTGGTGAAGTTACAGTTGCTATCGAGTCAAATTATGATAAAGAACTTGGGGCACCCTATTATGCAAACAAGGCTCGTGGAGCAGTGAAGCAGATGTGGGATAGAGGAGAATTACCAAGCGAGAAATCATTTACCTGGTGGTAATTTTAAGAGATAACAAAAAGTGATTAAATAATGTTAAATAATGAATTAAATGACTACAGCAAACAAGCCCCATTCGATGAAATAGATGAAATAGATGAACTCATTTTTTCGGAATCTAATCTTGAAGGGTACAGTGATTTTTACAAAGATAGTGAAGAGTCAAAAGTTTGGTGGATTGATAAGATAGGTGTTATAGGAGAGTTTCTGTTCAGCTTTGACAAGAAAAAAATTTATAACCTTTTTCTTGACTATCCTCATAATATGACGGAAGAAGAAGTTAGAATTTTTGATAGCGAAAATCCTTTCTGGAGAGATTTTTTCTCAGATAGGAAGTTATGAACTATTTGTTTCGATTGGGAATTTTTTTGCTATCAAGGCCCTTTTAAGGGCTCTTTTTTGTGGACTTTTTAAGGAACTTTAAAGAAAAACCAAGGTGTCTTAATACCATCGTATTTTTAAGGAAATCAGTATTTTCAAGCTTTGAGCCCTTAAAATTTGACTTATAGAGTCTTAAATGATAGTATAGTCAAAGATGGTCAAAGTTGAAGAAGGAGGTAGTAAGCTATGAAATTTAAAAATACATCGGACCATATTGAAGCCTATATCAAGGCGATTTTAGAACAATCTGGTATCGTAGAATTACAACGAAGCCAGCTAGCGGATACCTTTCAAGTCGTACCTAGCCAGATTAACTATGTGATTAAGACTCGTTTTACAGAGAGTAGAGGCTATCTAGTTGAGAGCAAACGTGGTGGCGGGGGCTATATTCGCATTGGTCGAATTGAATTCTCTAACCATCATGATATGCTTCGTGATTTGTTGTATTCAGTGGGTGATGAGGTGAACCAAGTCATCTTTGAAGATGTTTTAAGACTCTTAGTCGAACAAGAACTCATGACCCGCCAAGAGATGAATCTATTATTAGCTACGGGGACAGACCGAATTCTAGGTGAGGAAGCTAATCGTATTCGTGCCAATATGCTTCGTCAGTTGTTGCATGAAGTAGATAGAAAAGGAAAATAAAACGACATGAAATATTCAAAAGCATTGAGAGAATGTATCGATAGCGCCTTTCTGGTAGCGAGTCGCTTTGGTGCAGACTACCTAGAATCATGGCACCTACTGATTGCCATGGTCAATCATAGCTACAGTGTTGCCGGAGCAACTCTCAACGAATTCCCTTATGAGATTGATCGTTTAGAGGAAGTCGCTGTAGAATTAACAGAGGCAAACTATAACCACAAGGAAGATTACCAGGAACTTCCCTTCTCCTACCGCTTAAATGTCTTACTATTAGAAGCGGAACATATTGCTTCAGTTGTTCATGCCAAAGCATTGGGTACTGAGCACCTTCTATACGCTATCTTGCATGATGGCAACGCCCTAGCAACTCGCATTCTAGAAAAAGCAGGTTTCTCCTATGAAGATCAGAAGGACCAAGTCAAGATTGCAGGGCTTCGTCGTAGTCTTGAAGCGCGTGCTGGTTGGACAAAAGAAGATTTGAAGGCTCTGCGTCAGCGCCATCGCTCAGTTGCAGATAGGCAAAATTCTATGGCCAATATGATGGGCATGCCTCAAAGCCCAAGTGGTGGATTGGAAGATTACACTCATGATCTTACAGAACAAGCCCGTTCAGGGAAATTAGAGCCAGTCATCGGGCGTGACCAAGAAATCTCTCGTATGATTCAAATCTTGAGTCGAAAAACAAAAAACAATCCAGTTCTAGTTGGAGATGCAGGTGTTGGTAAAACAGCTCTGGCACTTGGCCTTGCACAACGAATTGCCAACGGAAATGTGCCTGATGAGATGGCTAAGATGCGAGTCCTAGAACTTGATTTGATGAATGTGGTTGCGGGAACCCGTTTCCGTGGAGACTTTGAAGAACGTATGAACAATATCATCAAAGATATTGAGGAAGACGGTAAGGTTATTCTCTTTATCGATGAGCTCCATACTATTATGGGGTCTGGAAGTGGTATTGATTCGACCTTGGATGCGGCCAATATCCTGAAACCTGCCTTGGCACGTGGAACTCTGAGGACTGTCGGAGCGACTACTCAGGAAGAATACCAAAAACACATCGAAAAAGATGCGGCCCTTTCTCGTCGCTTTGCAAAAGTGATGATAGAAGAGCCGAGCGTGGCTGATAGTATGGCTATTTTGCAGGGCTTGAAAGCAACGTATGAGAAACACCACCATGTTCAAATTACAGATGATGCAGTAGAAACAGCTGTCAAAATGGCCCATCGCTATTTGACCAGCCGTCACTTGCCAGACTCAGCGATTGATCTTTTGGATGAAGCGGCAGCAACTGTCCAAAATAAATCGAAACATGTCAAAAAAGATGAGTCAGGTTTAACACCAGCTGATAAGGCCTTGATGGATGGAAAATGGAAACAAGCAGCTCAGCTCATTTCAAAAGAACAGGAAGTTCCAGTCTATAAAGATCTAGTAAAAGAATCTGATATTTTGACAACCTTGAGTCGCTTGTCAGGTATTCCAGTTCAAAAATTGACACAAACGGATGTCAAGAAGTATCTCAACCTTGAAACTGAGCTGCATAAACGGGTTATCGGACAGGAACAAGCGGTATCTAGTATCAGTCGTGCCATTCGGAGAAATCAATCGGGTATCCGCAATAATAAACGTCCGATTGGTTCCTTTATGTTCCTTGGACCGACAGGTGTTGGTAAAACTGAATTGGCCAAAGCCTTGGCAGAAGTTCTCTTTGATGACGAGTCTGCTCTTATCCGTTTCGACATGAGTGAGTACATGGAGAAATTCGCAGCCAGCCGTCTTAACGGAGCTCCTCCAGGGTATGTCGGTTACGAAGAAGGTGGCGAATTGACCGAGAAGGTTCGTAACAAACCATACTCAGTCTTGCTCTTTGACGAGGTAGAGAAGGCCCACCCAGATATCTTTAATGTGCTCTTGCAGGTCTTAGACGATGGTGTCTTAACAGACAGTAAGGGTCGCAAGGTTGATTTTTCTAATACCATTATTATCATGACGTCAAACCTTGGTGCGACAGCTCTTCGTGATGACAAGACAGTCGGTTTTGGAGCTAAAGATATTCGTTTTGATCAGGAAAATATGGAAAAACGAATGTTCGAAGAGTTGAAAAAAAATTATCGCCCAGAGTTTATCAACCGTATTGATGAAAAAGTGGTCTTCCATAGCTTGTCAAGTCAAGATATGCAGGACGTGGTCAAGATTATGGTCAAACCATTGATTGCAAGCCTGGCAGAAAAAGGCATTGACTTGAAACTCCAAGCATCTGCCCTTAAGCTTCTAGCTCAGAAGGGATATGATCCAGAAATGGGAGCTCGCCCACTGCGCAGAACTCTGCAAACAGAAGTAGAAGACAAACTAGCAGAACTCCTTCTTACAGGTGAACTGAAAGAAGGTAAGACACTTAAAATTGGTGTCAAAGCAGGTCAATTGAAATTCGACATTGTATAAAACAAGAACTATGAATCTATAATTTGTAGATCCGTCCTCTTTATTGCCATCAAAAGCAGAAAGGAAGTAGAAGATGATGAATCAGATAATTCCAACCGGGATGACAGAAAAAGAGTACTTTGAAGTTCACGCTAGTCAAGCTGAATTTTTAGACTGGTACCACAAGCAAGCACTCCCTCAGTATGAAAAACCAAGCGTGACTGTGGATATGGTAGCCTATTGCTTTGTAGAAGGGAAAATGAAACTCTTTCTGATTCGTCGGAAGGCACACCCTTTTCAAAATTGCTTAGCGCTAGTTGGTGGTTTTATGGATAAAGGGGAAGATGCTGCCCATGCTTGTCAACGTGAGGTAAAAGAAGAAATCAATCTTGATCTTCCACTGGAAAAGATTGAGCAGCTAGTGACAGTATCTACTCCTGGTCGTGATCCCAGAGGGTGGACAGTTACCATTGCCCACTTGGTTTACCTACCCAGTCGAGCTCTTGACTTGGCTAAGGCAGGAGATGATGCAAAAGAAGTCGTTCTTGTGGATGTCGATTTTCACACAGGTAAGTGTTATTTGGATGGAAAAGAACTGGAAGAGAAGGACTTTGCATTTGACCACTTATCCATTATTCAAACATCCATCCAGAAGATTCAAAAAGCTATCGACTATGACCCTCATTTCCTTTATCTACTAGAGGATGAGTTCACAGCGAGTGATGGTTTAGCCCTCATTGAGACTCTATGCCCAGGGAAATCAGATACGAGTGAGAGTTTCTTATCGAAATATGGTCATAGCATAGAGGAAGTTGGTTTTAAACGGATTCCTCAGAAGGAAGTCATCACTATTTATCGATTAAAATAAAAAAGTGAGGTCGGGATTTTGTCCCGACCTCTTTTTGTTGTTATTTTATGTTTAAGGATGTTTATCTTTTTTAGAATTACTCATAAAACGAATGAATAAATCTTTGTATTTATATTTTAAATAATGTTCGTGTAAGTATAGTAGAGACATATAGACAATCATGAAGATTGTGGTTAAATAAAATAAATCAAATGTAGTCTGGGCATAGCGACTTGCAGACTGATAAGAGCAGAAAGCACCTAAAATTATCCAAGGAAGATATTTGTAATATTTGCTTGACATAAGTCTACACCTCCAATATCCTATTTCAATTTTATTATAGCCCTTCAAGAAAAAAATGC
>OBVT01000277.1_pt1 | contig 13679 bp, 8 predicted proteins | sample 1476231 | NCBI WGS metagenome assembly OBVT01 (sample SAMEA2580031, study PRJEB22360) | human gut metagenome | reverse complement strand
CTGCATTTGCGGAGGAAGCTAAAGTTGACAACTCATCAAACCTTGATACGACTGCTGCTACCACTGCCAATGTGGAAACCACAGCAGATCTTGTCGAAACTAAGGTTGTTGAAGCTCCTGCTACTACTGAAAATGTTGCTAGCACTGAAAGCACTACAAATGTTTCAGAACAAGCCACAACTTCTACAGCAAGCTCTGAAACTGCCAGTGAAACAGCTTCAACAACTGCAAGTGAAAGCCAAGCTCCTGCAGAATCAGCCTCAGGCCAAACACGCGAAGCTGTAACTACAGACCGAGCTGCTGGTGAGACTGCAACACCAACCGCAGATACCAATAGTGAAACCAATATCACTGGTGGTCAATATTATAGTGATAATCAGGGAAATTGGTACTACAAGGATACGAATGGGAAAAACCTCGTTGGCGAACAGACTATCGATGGTCAAAATGTCTATTTCCGCAGTAATGGGCAACAAGTTAAGGGGCCTTTAATCGGTTGGAAGAATAGACTATTTCGTTACTACGATGTTGATACTGGGCAACTATGGACTAATCGATACCTTGAATATCAAGGTAATTGGTACTATTTAGGTGAAAATGGCTATCCCCTCACTGGAGAACAAACTATCAATGGTCAAGAAGTCTACTTTGATTATAAAGGTGTTCAAATCAAAGGTGACTTTAGTGGAGAAACTTATAGTTATCCTCATATGACTTTCTATTACGATGCTGACTCTGGAGCTAGAGTAAGAAAAGAAGGGCTTGTCAATGATAAAGGAGGAAAAACTTACTACCTCAACAATGATGGCTCTAAGTTTACAGGAGTTCGTGAGATTGACGGAAACCTCTTTTATTTCAAAATATATGATGCTACTACCCCTGTTTATATTGGCTCTCTACAAAAAGGTATCAGTATCTCTCTTGAGGAGGGGAAAAATTCACCACGCGGTAATAGTTATGGTTATGGTAATCCTACTAAAATCACTCGTCGATACTATTTTGACCCAATTACTGGTCAAGCCGTTAAAAATCGCTATGTCCAAGAAAATGATGGCTGGTACTATTATGCTGAAGATGGAAATGCAATTCGTCCTCAAGATGGTGAAGTCAATATAGACGGTCAAATCGTTTACCTCTATGCCAATGGTCGTCAAGCTAAGGGAGAGCTTGTTCTCGACAATGGTGTTCTTCGTTACTATGATCCTAATTCTGGAGCACGCGTCTCTAACACCACTCTAACAGTTAATGGTATGACCTATCGATTTGATGAAAATGGCATCGGTACGGATGCTCCTAACCCAAATGGTTATTATAGCGATGATAACGGAAACTGGTATTATAAAAACGCGAATGGAGACAACCTCACTGGTGCTCAAATCATTAACGGTCAAAAAGTCTTCTTCCGTGAGAACGGCCAACAGGTTAAAGGGGCCTATACCAATGCCCGTAATAATCTTGTTCACTACTTCGATCCAGATTCTGGAGAACTCGCGACCAATCGTTATATCGAATACAACAAATCTTGGTACTACGTTGATAAAAATGGCAATACTTTAAAGGGTGCCCATACTATTGATGGTCATGAAGTCATCTTCAGTCGCTATGAAGGAACACAAGTCAAAGGGTGGTTTGCACACGATGGTGTATATATGCCTGAATACTTTTATGATAAAAATAATGGATATAAAGTAAACTATTCTGGTTTTGTAAAAAACTCGTTTGGAGATACTTATTACCATGACGAAACTGGTAGACAAGTAATCGGCTTTAAAGAAATTGATGGCGAATTTTACTACTTCACCCCAGGTGGGGCAAGCAAATATATTCGAGTTGCTTCAATGGAAAAAAATAGCCTCCTCTATTATACAAAGGATAAAATTTACTATTTTGGTGAGTCTGGGAAAGCAGTTAAAAACCGCTTCATCTTTACCAGTGGAAATTGGTATTATTTCAATGGAGATGGTACAGCAGCAATTGGTGCCTCTGAAATTAATGGTAAAAAGCTTTACTTTAATTCTAGAGGGGAACAAATTAAAGGTGCTTTTACACCAGATGGTCACTACTACGATGAAATCTCTGGTGAACTAGTCACCAACCAAACACGTACTATCAAAGGTGTAACTTATCATTTTGATGAAAATGGTAATGCGACCAAAGTTTAAGATATTCCTTACTTTAAGAAAACTTTAGGCTTTGCTTTATATACTATAATCATCCTAAAACTTTTCTTTTTCATAATCTCCTAAATCCAGGGCGTAGGTCCTGGATTTTTTGTGTTTTTAAACTCTTGTGACTGATAAAATTTTGACATTTGACATTCACTCTCTTTTCTATGTAATCGTTTTCTTACTTTTGTCTAAATTTCTTATATTTTCTTGAAACTATCTAAAATAGCGCTATAATAGGACTTAGGAAATGGAGGAAAAAGTATGAAAGTACATTCTAATTTTACTGGGCAAAAGTCCCAAAAACGTCTGATTGCATTCTCATGTGCAACTGCTCTTGCTAGCTTTGCTTTTATCGCAAGGCCTGCATTTGCGGAGGAAGCTAAAGTTGACAACTCATCAAACCTTGATACGACTGCAGCTACCACAACCAATGTGGAAACTACAGCAGACCTCGTAGAAACTAAAGTTGTCGAAGCTCCTGCTACTACTGGAAATGTAGCTAGCACAGAAAACACCACAAATGTTTCAGAACAAGCCACAACTTCTACAGCAAGTTCTGAAACTGCCAGTGAAACAGCTTCAACAACTGCAAGCGAAAGTCAAGTACCTGCAGAATCAACCTCAGGCCAAACACGCGAAGCTGTAACTACAGACCAAGCTGCCAATGAAGCTGCATCAGCTAACGAAACTTCAAATAGTGAAACCAATGTTACCGGTGGTCAATACTATAGTGATGCATATGGTCACTGGCATTATAAAGATGCTAGTGGTAAAGACCTGACTGGACCACAAACTGTTGATGGCGTTAAGGTCTACTTCACTCCAGGCGGTGTTCAGGTTAAAGGGAACTTTGGCTGGGACGATCACTATTATAACAAAGACTCTGGTGCTCTTGTTACTAATAAATTCGTTAAAGAATATGGTAGAACCTATTACGTTGATGAAAATGGTAACAAGGCAATTGGTTCCAAAGAAATTAATGGAGCATGGAATTATTTTGATAACCACGGAGAACTAATTACAAACAATTTTGCTCCTGATGGCCGTTATTATGACAAATATGGTAAACAAGTGGATTTTGGGACAAATCGCTATTTCGAATTAAACGGGGAATGGTACTATGCTGGAAATGATGGTGCTATTTTAAAGGGACCACAAACCATCGATGGCGTTAAGGTCTACTTCCATCAGAATGGTATTCAGGCTAAAGGGTATTTTGTTAAAGATGATACTGACAATACTGAACACTATTACGATAAAGATTCGGGTGCATTAATTACTAATAACTACGTTATTGCCTACGATAACTATACCCGCCAAAATGAACGTTACTATGTGGATAATCAGGGTTCTCGTGTAAGAGGTTCTAAAATAATAGATGGTAAACAAGTCTACTTTGAATTTAACGGAAAACAAGTCTTCGACAATTTTGGTGACGATGGCTACTTCTATGATCAGGATGGTAACCGAGTTGACCTAGGTACCAACCGTTATGTTCAAATCAAAGGTAACTGGTACTATGTGGGTAAGGACGGTGCTATTCTCAAATATGCACAAACTATTGATGGTGCTCACGTCTACTTTGGCTACAACGGTATCCAAGTTAAGGGAGACTTTGACTATAAAATGCAGTTTCACGATAAAGACTCTGGAAATCTAGTTACTAATCGTTTCGTAACAGTTAAAGACAAAACCTACTTTATCGGTGCCGATAGCAAGGCCATCAAAGGAGCAACCGTCATCGACAACGTTGAATACTTCTTTGACAAAGAATCTGGCGCACAAGTTAAGGGAAATTTTGCTAGTAACGATAAATACTATGATGGAATTACTGGTGCGCTCGTAACCAATAGCTATGTCCAAGTTGGTAAAAACTGGTACTATGTAGGAAATGACGGAAAACCACTTAAAGGCTCTCAAACCATTAACAATGTTCCTGTATACTTTGACCCTTATGGGGGTAGACAAGCCAAAGGTATCTTTGGTAACGATGGCTACTTCTACGACAAAGATTCTGGTGCTAAAGTAGATTTGGGAACAAATCGCTATGTCCAAGTTAATGATAATTGGTACTACGTCAATGCTGAAGGTAAGATTCTAAAAGGGGACCAAATCATTGATGGAGTTCAAGTCAATTTTAATCCATATAACGGTATTCAAACTAAGGGGGAATTAGTTGATTCTAATGGTCGAGTAATCAGTGAAGAGAACTACAATACTTATGAAGCACCTAGTAAGTTCTATGATAAAAATTCTGGAGCTCTTGTAAAAGGTCAATACTTCAGCCATGATGGTAAATGGTACTATGCAGATGTGGAAGGAAATATCCTTAAAGGCTCACAAACCATTGATGGGGTACACGTTTATTTTGATGATTATGGAGTTCAAGCTAAAGGTATTATCGCTGATGGCTATTTCTATGATAAAGATTCTGGAGTTCGCCAAGATGTTCCTCGTGATCAATTTGTTAAGGTAGGAGATAAGTTGTACTACTTTGATAGCAAAGGTCAAAAAGGAAATAAAACCATTGATGGTAAGGATTATTACATACTAAATAATGGTGAAATTCTTCGAGATTCTTTCGAAATCTATGGGTCCTTTCCTTATCACGATAAAGAAACAGGGGCTGCTGTAAATAAAACTGGATTCCTTCAAGTTGGTAAGGACTGGTACTATATTGATGCTAATGGTACTAAGGCAAGGGGACTTAAAGAAATTGATGGTAAGCTTTATTTCTTCTCTAACAATCCAATGAACAAATACGAAACGCACGAACAAGTTCGTGGACAATTAGCTAGACCTTACTTTTATATTTCCTTCCCAAATAGAGCAGAAGACAACCCAACTTACTACTTCGACGCTGAAACAGGTGCTGCGGTAACCAATCAATTCGTCAATTGGAAGGACAACTGGTACTACTTCGGTAAGGATGGTAAGGCCCTCCTCTTTGATCAAGTCATCAATGGTCAACACCTCTACTTTGATTATGAAGGTAAGCAAGTGAAGGGCAATTTCGTTACAGACTACAAGGGGACTCGTTACTATGATGAAAACTCTGGTGAGCTCGTCACCAACCAAACACGTACCATCAATGGTGTGACTTATCACTTTGATGAAAATGGACGTGCGAAGCAATTGTAAAATAAGTCCGCAAATCGACTAAAATTATTCTCATTAGCCATACAGATAAACGACAAACAAAAAGCCAAAATCAGCATTCTGATTTTGGCTTTTTGTTAGGTAAAAAATTTATTAGTCCTTTTTCAGTCTTTTTAGGTGTTTATAGAGACCGAAGGCACGATCCAGTTGCATAGATTCGATAGGACGTTTGCCCTTGATATAGAGATTTCCATTGGTCGCATTCATCAACCCTGTCTTAGAAATGGCATACCCAGTAATCATACCACTATAAAGGAGTTTTTCGAGCTCCTTAACATCTAGAATCCTATTTGAAGATTCAAGGATACCATCTTTTGCTTCGTAGATATCTACCAGTCTTTTAAACTTATAAGCTGTTTTTATGGGCATATCTCCAACGCTTCCTTTTGAATAATAATGGTAAATATTTTGTGGAGTTAAGTCTGCTGATGCTACCTCTTGACCATTGGGCGAGTAAGGTTGTGATTTAATGAAAGTATTAAGCTTGCCAATATCAATGTGAGAGTCGTTGTCATTTCCTTTAGGAATAGGGCCTTCAACCTTATCAATAATCTCTCTACGTCTTATAGTAGCCAACAATTCATAAGGTTCGACTCTAAGTCTTTTGGAGAATTTTTCCAAAGTATCAAGCGATACCGTTCCTGTTTGATTGATCAGGTTATAGTTGGTTTGAGCCATACCAGATGAGACTACAAAGGCTGTCATGCGTTCTCTGACTTCCCCCTCAGCCATATCTTCCGTGATTTCCAACTTCTTGCGAATATTGTGCCACAAGTTCTGGGTGACCTGATCAGGATCTCTTGGAAACTCAAAACCCTCATGCTGATTATCTCGAGCTAAGAGCTTCCCAAGTGTAATGTTTTTCCCAGTCACCTTGGCCAGACCGTTAGTAATGGTTACAATCTTTGGAATATTTCCCTTAGGCTTGTTCATGAAAAGCATCCGAAGGCTTCCTGACGGAATCCCCGTAGCTTCTGAAAGCTCTTTGTAACTCTTCTTGTCTTTCCAAAATTCCCCCATACGAGCTTTTTCCGCATTTTCCCAGAAAAGCTCCTTAAGGGATTTGGGGGTATTCGGCTCATCCGATAATAGTCGTTTTGACATAATTGTCTCCCTCTAAAATTGCTGTTTAAACTTAGTCCGAGTCTATTATCTCATATTTTTAATAAAAATCAAATCAATCCCTAATGGTATTGATTTTACTAAATAAAAAGGATTTAGCTCCGTTTTACACAGAACTAAATCCCTTGAGGGGGGATTATATCATAAATTGGTAAATTATAGTCTAAAGCATACCCAACCAAAAGAAAAAAACTTAATACGCTAGCCCAATCAAGGCCAGAAGCAAATACTAAAGATTTAATTGTCCTTCCACCCAGTTGACTAAAATAGGCCCATTTTTTTCTGTTTGAAACCAATAAAACAATTGGAAGATATAGACTAGCTCCTAAAAGAGCTGGCCAATACTGCTTAATCCCAATTGATAAAGGGAATAAACCTGTCAAAACCAAGCTTATCAGGGCAAACAGTGAAAATCCACTCATAAAATAAGGTATGACACGAGAAATTCCCTGCATACTTTTCTCAGGTCGTTCCTCATCTCCATAGAAGGAATATCGTAAACTAACATCCACCAAACCGGCGAAGCCAATCATATTATTCAAGCTATTAATAGTCCAACTTGTCTCTAGTAAGTAAGATAATTTTTGTTTCTGATTAAGCTCTTTATTTAAGATTTTATCATAGAATACCATAGGTGCAACAGCCATAAAACCAAGCAAAGCTAAACTAATGACTTTTATTGGAGAGAGTTCTCCAAAGATTGCTCCAATCTTATCAAACGAAATGGTCTTAAAAAGTCTGATTATCTCTACAATAACCAGACTAGCAATAGATAAAAATAGCACAAGTTTGATAAGTCTCTGCCATTTTTTCACGCCATTCAAAATTGTTCTCACAATCTCTTCCTCTTATCCTAACAAGGTTTGTAATATTGGAATAACAACGATAAATAGAACCGTACTTAGAGTCACTACATTCGTAGAGAATTCCACATCACCTTTTCCTTGATTAGCAAGGATTGGAAGAACTGCTAGAGCTGGCGTAGCAGACTGAATCATAAAGGTCTTAAATTCAGCCGTTACCATATTGGGGGCAAAGAACTTCAATACAAGAAGCATGATTAGAGGAGCTAAGATAAAGCGTCCAACCAAAGTGACAATGGTATCTTTATCAAAAGCAATCGTATTCAAGCCTGCCTTAGCAAGTACAATACCAATATAGACAAGAGATAGTGGCGTTGTTAAACTACCAATATAAGTCAAGGTACTTTCCGCAAAACTTGGAACAGGAAGACGGAGCACTAAAAATACGAGGGCTACGAGAAATCCCAATAAAGGAGCTGGGAAGAGCTTCTTCCAATTAAATTTTTGAGCTTGCTTGGAAGCCCCTTCTTTGCTATCCGAGGTCATTAGATAGACACCTAATGTCCAAGTAGAGACCGTATTTGTAATATAATACACCAAGAAGTAGGGAAGGGCTTGATCTCCAAACAGAGCTATGTTTAAAGGTAAACCAATAAAAATGGTATTGGCATTCACGAAGGTATTAATCATGGTTCCTCGACGGCCCGGGCGCACTCCAAAAAGTTTCACCGCTATAAATGCCATTAGGTAACCGAGAATGAAGGCGATAAACGTATACAACAGACCGCCAGACAAGCTAATTAATTTATCTAACGTTAAATATTTAAGAACAGAGGTAAAAATTGCCACTGGCATGGCCACATTCATAATGAGTTTAGATAAATCATTTCCAAAACTCTCTTGAAACCAACCACGGACTTGTAAGAAGTAACCTAGAATGATGATGACGATAATAGGTACAATACTCTGAATTGAAGTTAAAAAGATTTCCATAGTCTCCCTTTCTATATGTCATAGCGTATAGTTGAAGGTGTACGAAGCATCCAGTCGCACTCGTACACCCCATTTCCATTTACTTATTTATAGGTTGGATACCACTTCAAATCACGAACTGCTTTGGCCATATCTGTTTCCTTGGCACGCGCAAGACCTTGTTCTTGCGCTTTTTTAGCGACTGCTTCTGCTACTTTAATAGAAACATCTGCTACATACTTGAATGGCGGCAAGACAGGAGCTCCCGGTTGACCTGGATTGACAATACCACTCAACGAATGAGCCGCTGCTCCAATCATTTCATCTGTCAAAAGACTTGCTTCAGAAGCTAGCATACCTAGACCAAGACCTGGGTAAATCAAGGCATTATTGGCTTGACCAATCACATAGTCTACACCTTTATAAGAAACCGTATCAGCAGGAATTCCTGTTGCGACAAAAGCCTTACCATCTGACCATTCAATCAAATCTTTGGCACTTGCTTCTGCTAGCTTGGTTGGATTTGATAATGGGAAGATCATTGGACGTTCTGTGTTTTCACACATCGCTTCTACAATTTCTTTAGTGAAGGTATTTGGCTGAGTTGAAGTTCCTACTAAAATAGTTGGTTTAACAGTTTTAACGACTTCTAATAGATCTGTTAATTTATCAGCATTAGGAAAATCCGACCGTTTCTTCGCAAACGGTTTTTGCTGTGGTGTCAAGTCATCCATATCATCAAAGAGAAGACCTTGTTTATCCACCATAAAGAAACGTTTATAAGCTTCTTCTTCGGAAAGACCTTCACTCACCATTTCACGAAGAACACGAGAGGCAATTCCTGCACCCGCAGTACCACCACCATAGCAGAGATAAACTTGATCGGTTAATTTTTCACCACTAATATCCAGTGAACCAAAGATACCACCCAAGGTAACGATTCCTGTACCTTGAATATCATCATTAAAAGTTGGAATTTGTTTCCGGTATTTTTCAAGAATATTGGCAGCATTCGAGCGGCCGAAGTCTTCCCAGTGAAGGTAGAGTTTAGGAAAGAGACGTTCTGCTGTTTGAACAAATTGGTCGATGAAGTCGTAGTAACGATCTCCGCGAACCCGTTCGTGACGATTCCCTAAGTAATTAGGGTTGTTACGAAGTTCTTCACGGTTAGTCCCTGCATCAATAACTAAAGGAAGGACCATAGAAGGATCGATTCCAGCAGCACCCGTATAGACCATCAATTTCCCAACAGAAATATCGACACCATTTGTGCCCCAGTCACCGATTCCAAGGATTCCTTCTGCATCTGTTACAACGATGAGTCGAATCTCACGGTCCCCGGCAGCATTTTTCAAGGTAGCCTCAATATTTTCAGGATGATTGATATCAAGATATCCCGCATATTGTGGATCTACAAAGAGGTCACTATAACCTTCAATGGTATCTGCGATGGTTGGGTCATAGACAATTGGATTGAATTCTTCCAAATGCTGAGCAAAGAGGTAATAGAAAAGGGTCCGGTTTGTATTAAAGATTTCCATTAAGAACAAACGTTTTTCTAAATCATTAACCTTTGTTTGCATTTGTGCATAGGTTTGCGCTGCTTGCTCTTCAATGGTTTGAACGTAAGGTGGCAATAAACCAATAAGACCAAGTTCCTTTCGTTCCTCCAAGGTAAAAGCAGTTCCTTTATTAAGGAAAGGGTTGTTTAAAATATCATGTGCAGTCATAATGCAACCTCCTTTTTTCTATATTATACTACTTAAAATAGTCGTTTAAAAGTACAATGTAGCCCATAGTGTCTATTATTTTCTTTTATGTTATAATGGGCAAAAAGAATTATGACAGAATCAACTATGCAGCCAGTTATCATTTTCCCTCTAGATACAAATGGACAACTACTTTATTTGTGCCTATCCGTATAACACATTTGTTTACAGGCTGTATAGTAGCAACAATTGTGATGGTACTAATAGAGACTAGCATATTGAACTAATAAACAATAATATGGATTTTATAGTATACTTTGTATTGTTTAAAAAGTTATTTTTGTCATTTAAAACTTGTATTCTGTTTATATGACAACTAATAATTATCTACAAAAATATATTTCACAAAAAGTGAAATATTTTCGTAAACAAAACAAAATGAGCCAGGAGGAACTTTCGGAACAGGCAGGACTTGGTCTCAAGTATATCAATCAATTAGAAAACCAAAATGTGAATCTGACCATTCACAGTCTAGAAAAAGTGATTGTCGCCTTAAACTTGACACCAGAGGATTTTTTCAATTTCAATAGCCTCGAGGCCACCACTGACCAAACCGAGAACCTCTCATTGAAAAGAGTTAACATGAAGCTGAAACAAGTTCCTGTTTATAAAAGGGAGAGAATCCTAGCCATCTTTGAAGATATTCTTGATAACCTATAATGATCTCCTGACTCATCACCGTATTTTAACTCAATAAAAAAGTTATAGTCAAACACATCACTACGGATAATATTTACTTATCATCTCATCTAGTCTTGTCTATGTAACTCTTTTTAACAATTTTTTGAAAGTGTGATTTTATGAATCTTAAAGACTTAAACTACTTTTATGACCTAAGTAATCTGCAATCTTTCACTGAAGTAGCTCGAAAAAACGGGGTGAGTCAACCATCTATTTCTTATGCTATTAAACGTTTAGAAAAGGAGTTCCATTGCCAATTACTTGTGCATGACCCCTCACATAGGACATTTAAGCTAACTCCACAAGGTGATATATTATTACGTCATGTAAAGAAAGCTCTTCCAGAAATGCAAGGTGCCCAAAAAGAAATACTCCGAAGCCTTTCTTCCTATAATACAATTGGGTTTCCGCCTCTTATTATTGACTATCTTGTTCGTAAGGAGCCTGCTTTTATTGAAAATGCCTCAGCACTTCGCAATATTCACCCTATACAAGACGGTTCTATTGAACTTCTAAACCTCTTATCTATGGGAGAACTAGATGCTAGTTTTATGGGAAGCTTAGAACCGATTATCGATAAACGATTTTCAGTTAAAACTCTTATGACAAGTGATCTTTATTATATTTTGCCATCAGGCCACTCATTGGCAGATAAGGAAGCTATCTCTTTCTCTGACGTACTAAATGAAAATTTTATTATTTTAGACGAACACTTTGTTCATCTAAAAGCTTTTCAACATTTGAATGATTACTATCATCATGCAGCAACACCATTCTTTCAAACAGATGATATTAATTTGCTTAAGCAACTCCTTCGTAAAAAAATTGGTATCAGTCTTCTTTCTGAAATCGCTATAACAAAGGAAGACAAAGATTTAATTGCTATCCCAATGGTTAAAGATGAACGCATGTCGCTTTATGTTTCACTAGTTACACTGAAGGAAAATAATCTTCATCCTGAAGTAGAAAATTTCTTCAAAGAACTATTAAATTAAAAGCGATAATACTAATCTCATTAAGATACATCTAACAAAAAAAGAAACTCCTCTCGTACCTAAACGAAGGGAGTTGTTTGACTAATAATTCCAGTTGACCAAGAGATAAATGAGACTCGAGCCAAACATATCCGCTAAAGCATGGGCTAGGAAGAATGGAAGGAGGTTTTTAACCTTGTATTTATAAAGAAAATAATAGAATAGACCAAAGACCACACCGATAACCAGAGCCCATAGCATGCCCTGATAGGTATGGAAGGACACACGGACAAGGGTTGAAAAGAGCAAGACCCACCACTTATACTTATCCTTAACTGAGGTCAATAGCCCTAAGAAGAAAAATTCCTCGTAGAAACCGTTTAGCAGTCCGTAGGCAATGGCCATAGGTGAGAGAGCCATAAACTTATTAAGCACGGCCATAGGGCTAATAAAGGCTAGAACCTGAGGACTAAAGTAATTATACTGACCTGACAAGGTGCTAACCATATCGGCAAATAGGCCTGAGATAGCGAAAATAAAGGGTACCCAAAAGAGAACAGACCACTTTAGGCGTATAGGTAATTGTTTAAAGTCAAAATGACGTATCCAGAGATATATAATCGCTAAGGTTAGGAGAATAATCTGCAAGGTGAAATTACTTGAATAGCCTGCTCCTTCACTGGCTGTATTTGTTGACGTCTCGGTAACTGTTGTCGCTACGGTCGGAGCCAAACTTGCCAAATATATTTCAGTCGAACGGACAATAAACTGTCCAAACATAATGAGCGTAACAATACCGATATCAAACCACCTCAGATTCTTTAGTGGTTGTTCGGGACGAATTTTCTTTAGTAAAGGCATAGTCTCTCCTTCTTCCTCGTATCTACAACGAAAGGTCTTTTTTTCTTTAAACTTATTATAAGTCATAATCCTTAAACTAACACTAAAATTTGCAGTAAAATTAGTAGTTCGCTTAAGGAAAGAAAAAAGCAAGGGAAAGCATGTTTCCTTTGCTTCAATTTAATTATTAATCGTTCTTTTTGACGACGCTCACAAGTACAATAAGTTGGAATACTGCTAAAACAAGTAAAACCCTAAACCCATTTCGACTTCCTTGTGCTGTTGCTCGTGCAAAGTCAATCTTGTGGTTAGCTTGACTCATAGCAACAATTAGAGATGCTAGTGTTGTTCCAACTGCTCCTGCAAATTGTTGGAGCGTGTTAAAGATGGCATTAGCATCGGCTCGTTGATCAAGCGACAGTTGTTTCTGTCCATTAGTCATGACATTACCAAAGGCAACCCCGAGTCCCGTCATGAAAATCATGTAAAAGGCGAGAATCAAAGTATTTGAAAGGGAGTGGCCAAACAAGCTAAATAGCAACTGAGCAAGAACGATAAGGCTTGCTCCAATCAGAATTGGTTTACGAGCTCCCATCTTATCTAAAATGATACCCGAAAACGGAGCAAATCCTGCACCAATGATAGCTCCTGGGAGGAGCATCAAGGCTGCAAGAGTGGTATTAGAGTGGTTAACCAACTGCACATAGTTTGGCAAGAGGAAACTCATCGCAAGCGATCCCAATTGGAAAGAGAAGAAAGCGATAATATGACCTGTCAGTTTACGATTTTTCAAAATAGAGAGGTTGATGATGGGATTTTCTAATGTTGTAGAACGCCAAATCAAAATAACAAGACCTAAGATCCCAATCAAAAGCCAACCTAAGACTGAGAAGCTGAAGAAGGCATGTTCAGCAACCCCATGAAGACCTAAAATCAGGCCCAAGAAAAGAAAGATGGTAGCCAGTAGACTGAGGATATCTAAAGATTCACGTTTAACCTCACTCTTTTGCTCAATCGAGCGAAGCCCTGCAATCAGTGAAGCAAAGAGAATAGGAAACTGAATGAGGAAGATAGAACGCCAACCAAAATGTGCCGTCAAAAGTCCACCAACAGTTGGTCCAATCGCCGGTGCAACTGCTGTAATCAGTGTCCCAACTCCCATCATGAGACCAATCTTACGACTTGGCACCT